>Ga0102589_1001793_pt1 | contig 27115 bp, 25 predicted proteins | sample AraplaMF_Col_mLB_FD_76858 | JGI IMG/M metagenome (GOLD analysis project Ga0102589, IMG submission 76858) | Arabidopsis root microbial communities from the University of North Carolina, USA - plate scrape MF_Col_mLB | ecosystem: Host-associated > Plants > Roots > Endosphere | place: USA... | reverse complement strand
GAGGCTGGTGGCACGGTCTCGAGCCTCACCGGCTATGTCGGCAGAACCTCCACCGGCATCGGCACGGTGACGGTGAGGGGCGCCGGTTCCACCTGGACCAACAGCGCCGAGCTCTTTGTCGGCTACTCCGGCACCGGCACGCTGGCCGTCGAGAATGGCGGCAAGGTTTCGAATACCATTGGCTCTGTCGGCAGAAACGCCGGCAGCACGGGCACGGTGACGGTGACCGGCGCCGGCTCGAGCTGGACCAACAGCGCCGAACTCTATGTCGGCTATCAGGGCACCGGCACGCTGACCATCGCCGCTGGCGGCACGGTCACCACCGCCGGGGCGGGCGGCTCCATCGGCACGCAGGCCGGTTCGACCGGCATTGTGAAGGTGACCGGCGCGGGCTCGACCTGGACCATCAACAACGTCTCGGCCATGACCGGCGAGCTCTATGTCGGCTCGGCCGGCACCGGCACGCTGATCGTCGAGGATGGCGGCGCGGTCCGGAATACCTCCGGCTATATCGGCTTTGCCTCCGGCGGCACCGGCACCGCGACGGTGACGGGCGCCGGCTCGCGCTGGACCGTCGTCGGCATCCTCGATGTCGGCCATGACGGCGCCGGCACGCTGACCATCGCCAATGGCGGAATAGTCCAGGCCGTCCTCAGCCAGATCGGAAAAAACGGCTCCGGCACCGGCGCCGTGACAGTCACGGGCGCCGGCTCGATCTGGCAGACTAACAACGGCATCGAAATCGGCGGCAACGGAACAGTGACCGTCGAAAAGGGCGGCTATGCCAGAGCAACGTGGGTGAACCTTTACGGCGGCACGCTGAACCTGGTCGGTGATGCCAGCAGCGGCCGGGGCGTGGTGGAGGCCAACTACGTCATCGTCGGAGGCACGCTCAATCTGGACGGCGGCATCCTGCGCGCGCGCATGAACCAGTCCTCTTTTCTCGACAGTTATGGCGTGGTGAACATCGGCGCCAACGGCGCCTTCTTCGACAGCAACGGCTACGACATCGACGTTTCGGCCAATCTCGGCGGCAGTGGCGGGCTGACCAAGCAGGGCGCCGGCAGGCTGACGCTGACCGGGAACAACAGCTATGCCGGCGGCACGACGGTCACAGGCGGCAACCTCGCGGTCGGGGCGGACGCCAATCTCGGCGCGGCCTCCGGCGGCTTGACGCTGGATGGCGGCACGCTGTCGGTGACAAGCAGCTTCTCCTCCGCGCGCACGGTGACGCTGGGCAGCGCTGGCGGCGGCATCGAGGTCGTGGTCGGCCAGGCCTTCACGCTGTCCGGCACGATCTCGGGCACCGGCGGATTGACCAAGAGCGGGGATGGCCAGCTCACGCTGTCGGGCACCAGCACCTATTCGGGCGCGACCACGGTGTCGGCCGGCGAGCTCCTCATCGACGGCGCGCAGGCCATGTCGGCGGCGTCCGACTACACCGTCGCATCGGGTGCATCGCTCAATGTGAACAATGGGCTCGGAGCGGTCACCGCCGGCTCGATCGCCGGAGCCGGCCAGCTCGGGATCGGGAGCGGTTCGACCCTGGAGACCGGCGCGACCAACGCCTCGACCAGCTTCAGCGGCGTGATCTCTGGCGATGGCAGCATCAGGAAGGTCGGCACGGGCACGCTGACGCTGACCGAAGGCAACACCTATACAGGTGGCACCACGATCGCCGGCGGTGCGATCAGCATCTCCAAGGAGAGCAGGCTCGGCGCGACCTCGGGGGCGCTGACGCTGGATGGCGGCGTGCTGCAGGTCACCGACACGCTGCTGCATGGGCTAATCCGCAATATCGTCTTCGGTGCGAATGGTGGCGGCTTCGACATCGTCGAGGCCAGCAACAGCTTCTCGGTCTCGCAGTCCTTCTCGGGCACGGGCGCGCTTTCGAAGGCCGGCGCCGGTACGCTGGTGCTCAAGGGCACGAACAGCTATTCCGGCGCGACCACGGTTACGGGCGGAACCTTGCGGGCCGGCGTCGCCGGGGCGTTCTCCGGCAGCTCTGCCTTCACCGTCGCGAGCGGCGCGACGCTCGACTTCGCCAGCTTCGATCAGAGCATCGGCTCGCTCGCCGGCGCCGGCACGGTCGCGCTCGGTTCGGGCACGCTGACCGCCGGCGCGAACAACAGCTCGACGACATTCTCCGGCAAGATCACCGGCACGGGCGGCGTCACCAAGAACGGCACCGGCACGCTGACGCTGACCGGCAGCAACACCTACACCGGCAGCACCAAGGTCTCCGGCGGCAAGCTCGTCGTGAACGGCTCGATCGCGAGCACGGTGACGCTCGATGGCGGCACGCTCGGCGGCTCCGGCACGGTCGGCGGAGTCACAGCGCAGTCAGGCGCGACGGTGGCACCCGGCAACTCGATCGGCACGTTGACGGTGGCGGGCAACGTCGCCTTCGCGAGCGGCTCGACCTATCAGGTCGAGGTCAACGCGGCCGGGCAGAGCGACAGGATCGTGGCGTCGGGCAGTGCCAGCATCAGCGGCGGGACGGTGCAGGTGCTGGCCGAGAACGGCAACTACGCGGCGAGCACGAGCTATACGATCCTGACCGCTACGGGCGGGGTCAGCGGAACCTTCAGCAACGTCACGTCGAACCTCGCCTTTCTGACGCCCTCGCTGGCCTATGACAGCAACAGCGTCACGCTGACGATGATGCGCAATGACGCCAGCTTCGGTCCTGACGGCGGTGGCGTGCAGCGGCCTTCCATCGCGCAGACCCGCAATCAGGGCTTCATCGCGATGGCGGCGGAGCGGCTGGGAGCCGGCAGTCCGGTCTATGACGCGCTGATCTCGGCGACGGCGGCCGAGGCGCGCGCCGGCTTCGACCTGCTCTCGGGCGAGGCGCATGCGCAAGCGGTCAGCGTGATGATCGAGGAGAGCCGGCTGGTGCGTGACACCATTCTCGGCCACCTGCGCGGCCCGCTGCTGACGCAGGCGCCCGGTCAGGTCGCCGCGAGCTTCAGCGCCGACCTGCCGGGCCGCAAGAGCGCGGTCGTGATGAATGCGCCGGTCCCGCAGCCGCGCTACGCGCTCTGGGGCGAAGCTTTCGGCGGCACCGGCAACACCGATGCCGACGGCAACGCCGCCAGCCTCAACCGCCGCAGCGGCGGCGCCCTGCTCGGGGCGGACGTCATGCTCTACGATGCGCCTGGTTCCTCGCTGAAGGTCGGCGTCGCCGGCGGCTACAGCCAGTCGCGCTTCGACCTCGATGCCAGGCTCTCGCGCGGCAAGCTCGAGAGCGGCCATGCCGCGCTCTATGCCGGCGCCCGCTTCGGCAGCCTGCGCTTCGACGCCGGCGCGACCTACAGCTGGAGCGAGAGCGACATCCGCCGCCAGGTCCAGATCCGCGGTTTTGGCGATCTCCTGCGGCTGCAGCGTCCAGGTTCGGTGACGCAGGGCTTCGCCGAGCTCGGCTATGGCTTCGCCTTCAGCGGGGTCGCGCTGGAACCCTTCGCCCAACTCGCCCTGATCCGCGTCAGCACGGATGCCGGCACCGAGCGTGGCGGGGCGGCGGCCCTGCGGGTCCTGTCCTCCGAGCAGACGCTCGGCTTCACCACGCTGGGTGTCAGGGCCGAGGCGCAGCTCGGCACGATGCCGCTGTTCGCCCGCGCCATGCTCGGCTGGCGCCATGGCTTCGGCGAGCTGACGCCACAGGCTCGCACCGCCTTCGCCGCCGGCACCACCCCGGCCACGGTCTTCGCCGTGCCGATCGACCGCGAGGCGCTGGTCGCCGAGGCAGGGCTCGACTGGCGCATCTCCCAGGCCACAGCCCTCGGCCTGACCTACTCGGCAGCCATCGGCGAACGCTCCCGCGACCATGCCCTCAAGGGCAGGGTCGAGATGCGGTTCTGACGGAGCCGCAGCGAGAGAGACAGGGCCCAGGAGCGGCCGCCCTCCGCATCGACCGCACCGCCCCTCCCCCAGTCGCCAAACAAAAAAGCCGGCCCGTCGGGGCCGGCTGAAGTGGTCTCGAAACTCTGATGCTCAGAACTGGTACTTGAGCGTCGCCTTCACGGTGCGGCCAGGCTCGCTGTAATAGTCGCGGGCCTGCGCCAGCACGCCGGTCGGTACATTGGCCGCATCGAAATACTTGCGGTCGAAGATGTTGTAGACGCCGACCTGCAATTCGAGGTCCGCGATCTGAGGCAACGGCCGCCACCAGGCTGTGGCGTTGAAGATCGCGTAGCCCGGCGCCTTGAAGCCGGTGTTGGTGCCGGTCGTCGCGGCGACGTGGTCGCGCCGGCCGGCGAGCTTGGTCGAGAGCTCGGCGCCCCAGACATCCGTGCCATAGGCGATCGCGACAATGCCCTGCATCGGCGGGATCGAGTTGAGATAGGTGTGGTCGGTGGTGTTCTTGCCCCGGGTATAGGCGAACGAGCCGCGCACCAGCCAGTTCGGCGCGAAGGCGTACTGCATGTTCGCCTCGACGCCGGAAATCTCGGCGCGGGGGATGTTGCGGAAGCTGGTGATGCCGCCCTGCGGATAGAGGCCGCCGACGCCCGGCGCCTGGATCTGCAGCTGTTCGATGAAGTTGCGGTAGTTGGTGTAGAAATAGGTGACCGAGCCGCCGAACTGCTTGTCGCCGAACCGGACGCCGGCATCGACGCCGTTACCGGTCTCCGGACGCAGCAGCGGGTTGCCAGCGCGCAGATAGGTGCTCGGCCCGCCGAAGCGGCCATAGAGCTCATCCGCCGTCGGCGCCCGGAAACTCTTGGCCCATTGCGCGAAAAGCGTGACGTCCTTCACCACCGGCACGTTCTTCAGGACATCGTATTCGAGCCGGATGCGCGGCGACCAGCCGGATTCGCTCGAAGACGGCGGCAGGCCGACCGGGCGCGAGCCGCCGGCCGAATAGGCCGGCGTCGCCTGCGGCTTCTCCTCATACCAGTCGAAGCGCACGCCCGGCGTGACGCGCAGGCGATTGTCGAGCAGGCCGATCTCGTCATGCACATAGAGCCCGACGAGGCGCCCATCGACCTTGGGCTGGTCGGCCTGATTGGTGAACAGGTTGTTGCAGGTGGTGAAGGCGCCCGTGAAGGAGCCGGAGGCCGGCCGCGCCGGGCAGTTGTCGATGCCGGTCGAATACTGCTCCAGCCTCGACATGCGCAGTTCGGTGCCGAAGGTCAGGCGGTGCGAGGCCGGCCCGGTCTGGAAGCTCTTCACGCCATAGGCATTGAAGCCATAGGCGTTCTGTTCGTTCTCGTTGTCGCGGGCATAGGGTCCGATGATGCTGGTATAGCGCCAGCCATTGACCAGATCGTTGCGCTTCAACCGCTGCCAGTAGAGGTTGGCATGCGCCTCGTCGAGGAAGCCGCCCGGCTGCTTGTAGTCATAGGTCAGCGAGACGCGGTTGCGCTCGACATCCTCGCCCGTCTGGTAGGAGCCGGGACGGAAATTACCGGTCAGTGAGACCGTGCTGGTGCGGGTCTGGATGCGGTCGGCGCGCTTGAACAATTCGGCGATCAGGCCGAAACGATGCGCCTCGCCGACCTGCTGATAGACCTTGCCGAGGAAGCTGTACTGGTTGAAATCGGCCGGGTTCGGTTCGGTGCGGGTCGCGCCGATCGACTTGTCCTTGCCGCGGTTGTCGATCTCGTGGCCGTTGCGGAAGCCGCCCTGCAGCAGCACGGACGTATTGCCCATGCGGGCGGCGGCTGCCGCGCTGCCGAACCAGGCCCGGTCGGTGCTGTCATAGCCGGTCTTAGCGAGCGCGCCATAGGAGCGGCCATTGCGGATGATGTCCTCGGGATCGAGCGTGCGGACCGCCAGCGCGCCGCCGAGCGCACCGCCACCCAGCGTGCTGCCGCCGCTGCCGCCGCGCAGCAGATCGAGCGACGACAGCGAGTCGAAATCGAAGGCGTTGGTGCCGGAGCGATTGACGCGGGTGTCGACCAGGAAGGGCTGGCGGATGCCGTCGATCGTGGTCAGCACCCGCGCGCCGTCGAGGCCGCGAATGTTGAGAGAGCCGTTCTGCCGGTTGAAGGTGATGCCGGCCTCGACCCGGTTGGACAGGTCGGTCAGGCTCTGGACCTGCTGCCGGTCGAGTTCCGCGCGCGTCGTCGTCGTGGTCGTCGGGCCCTGCAGCAGCGGCGCCGCCTCGCGCTCGCCCTGCACCGTGATCTGGTCGAGCACGACCTGGTCGCCATTCGCGGGCGGGGCGGGATTGCGTTGCTGTTGTGCGAACGCCGGCGCGCTTGCCAGCACCAAGACGCCAAGCGCCACGCCGTAGCGCAGCCTGCTGCAATCAGTCCCCATCGCCGTTATCCTGTCGCTGAGAAGCAATTCGCCCTGCAAAGTCGAATTGCTCTTTATATTGCTTGAAAACTAGGCCTTATGCCTTACTTTCACCATCAGCGGTTATTAAACTGCAATTTAACTGTCAATAGACTCTCGCTTGAGTGACAAATTACTTAGTTATTGGAATTTCAAACTAAGTTTATCATTCATCTAAACTAAGCTCGGCTCGACTGGGGAAGGCGTTCACCTGCCGCCTCGCAAAGCTGTGATGGCCTCGCTCCCGCCGCACTCGTGGTCGTGTATTGCGGTGCGAAAAGCGGCTGGCATCATCGCCCCGTCACAGGCACGGACCATTCTTCATGCTCGACCGCCGGAGATGGCTCATGGGTTCGGGTGCGCTGGCAACGAGTGTCGCCGGTGGCCTCTTGCCTGCCCGCGCCGCCGAGCCCGACGTGATCGTGATCGGTGCCGGCGCCGCCGGCATCGCCGCGGCAAAGCAGCTCCGGGCCGCCGGCCGCCAGGCCATCGTGCTGGAGGCGCGCAATCGCCTCGGCGGGCGTACCTTCACCGATTCCTCGCTCGGCCCGTCCTATGACGCCGGCGCGATGTTCATCCACTGGGCCGAGCGCAATCCCTGGACCGAGATCGCCCGCGAACTCGGCGTGCAAACCCCGAACGAGAGCTGGGGCGGCGGTTTCCAGCTCTTCCAGAACGGCAAGCCGATGCCGGCCGGCGACCGTGCCCGTCGCCGCGGCGCCTTCGGCGAAATCGACCGGCGGCTGGAGACGACCGACCTGCAGGGGCGCGACCTTTCGGTCGCCGAATTGCTGAGCGATCTCGGACCGGATCTTGCGCCCGTCGCCTCCTCCGGCCTGCTGCTCTCGATCGGCGAGGAATCGTCCCGCATCTCGGCGCGCGACTATCAGCGGCTCTGGTCGGGCGAGGATTACGTCGTGCCGAGCGGCTACGGCAACCTCGTCTCCCGCTACGGCGCCGGCCTCGACATCCGCCTGAACCAGCAGGTCACGGCGATCGACTGGAGCGGCTCCGGCGTCGCCGTCACCACCGCCGCGGGAACCCTCAAGGCCCGCGCCTGCATCGTCACCGTCCCGGTCGGCGTGCTGAAGGCCGGCGCGATCCGTTTCACGCCGGCGCTCCCCGCCCGCACCCAGGGCGCTCTTGCCGGCATCGGCATGGGTGCCCTGACCAAGATCGCCCTCAAGGTCGAGGGTGATCGCTTCGACATCACGCCGGGCACGACCTATTTCGAGGCCGGCGCGGCGCAACGGCTGATCAGCTTCGAATTCTTCGCCGACGATCGCGACCTCGTCATCGGCTATTGCGGCGGCGATTTCGCCCGCGATCTCTCAACGGCTGGTGCCGATGCCGCACGCGAGCAGGTAGTCGACCTGCTCACCGCGATGGTCGGCGGCAACTTCCGCAAGGCCGCGGGCCCGGTCTCCTTCCCGGCCTGGTGGACCGACCCGTTCTCGCACGGCTCCTATTCCGTCTGCCTGCCGGGCCATGCCGAAGCGCGCGACATCCTGGCCGAGCCGATCGCCGGCAAGCTCTGGCTCGCCGGCGAGGCCACCGCCGGTGGCGGCGCCATGACCGCGGGCGGCGCCACGCTTGCGGGCCGTACTGCCGCGGCTGCCGTGGCGCGCCTCAAGGTCTGAGAGCGCCGCCGGACACACCGCTATAGGGCGAGGTCCCAGTTCTGCCCGACCAGATCCTTGCCGAAGGAATGGTGCTTCTCCTCCGCCACCAGCCTGAAGCCCTCGGCGATGTAGATGGCGCGGGCGGCGTGCAGGATGTCGTTGGTCCAGAGCGTCATGCGGCGATAGCCGGCGGCGCGGGCGAAGGCGATCGCCTCCTGCACCAGCCGCTTGCCGAGGCCAAGCCCCTGTGCCCGCGTCTCGACCAGCACGAGCCGGAGCTTCGCCACCTCCTCGCCCTCGCGTACGACGAAGGCGGAACCGACCGGCTCACCGTCGAGCTTGGCGATGAAGCAGCGTTCCTGGCCGGGCTTGAACTCGCGCAGGAACTTCGCCGCGATCTCGGCGACCAGCGCCTCGAAGCTGATGTCCCAGCCATAGACCTCAGCATAAAGCCGGGCATGGGCCGAGATCACCCAGCCGATATCGCCGGGCCGGTGCTCGCGGATCGTCACTGTCGGCTGCGGGCTGGCGGCGCCCGAGAGCAGCGTCTGCGCCCGGTCCAGCGCCGAGACGAGGCTCGCCTGCTCGCCCGTGCCCAGCCGCGAGAGGATCGTGTCGGCCTGCCGGCGAGAGGCGTCGTCGAGCGGCGCGAAGGCTATTCGCCCGGCCGCAGTCAGCCTGAGCTCATAGGCGCGGCCATCGCCTTCCGCCCGCGCCCGCTCCAGCCAGCCGAGATCGCCGAAGCGCTTCAGCAGCCGCGAGAGATAGGCCGGGTCGAGCCCGAGCTCGCGCGCCAGCTCGCCCGCCCGCCAGCCGTCGCGCTGTGCCAGCTCGTAGAGCACGCGCCCCTCGGTCAGCCCGAAGCCGGAGCCGTGCAGGTCTCCGCCGAGCGCTCCGATGAAGCGGGTATGGAAGCGGCCGAAACGGCGGATCGCCGCAATGGCGGGCGTATCGACGGCGGACATGGCCGGCCTCCTCATCACTTGCCACGAGAAAAGCCAATTAATGGACAGAGTCAACTAAATTATTGCAACGCGCGAAGCCATGGATTCACCGCTCCTTAACCCGCCGGGAGCCCAATCGAAGGCTTGGCGGACGCAGTGGGTATGAGTGCGATGCAGGTCGATCTTCTGGCCGGAGCCGGCTATGCCGCGCCGGTGCTGCCCTTGCGAACCCCGACCATCCTCCTCTTCGATTCCGGCCTCGGCGGACTGACCGTGCTGCGCGAGGTCATGCGCCAGCGCCCGGACGCGGACATCGTCTACGCAGCCGACGACGCGGCCTTCCCCTATGGCCGCCTCGACGAGCCGGCGCTGGTCACGCGCGTGCTCCAGGTGATGGAGCGCCTGGTCGAGCGCTTCCATCCCGATCTCGTCGTCATCGCCTGCAACACCGCCTCGACTTTGGTGCTGCCGGCGCTGCGGGCCCGCTTCGCCATCCCCTTCGTCGGCACCGTGCCGGCGGTGAAGCCGGCGGCCGAGCGCAGCCGCAGCCGCCTGATCACCGTGCTGGCGACGCCCGGTACCGTCGCCCGCGACTACACCCACGACCTGATCGAGCACTATGCCGCCGGCTGCGAAGTCACCCTGGTCGGCGCCCGCAACCTCGCCGGCCTGGCGGAAGCGGCGCTGAAGGGCGAGCCCGTCGACGATGCGCAGATCGCCGCCGAGATCGCGCCCTGCTTCGTCGTCCGCGACGGCCGGCGCACCGACGTAGTCGTGCTCGCCTGCACGCACTACCCGCTGCTGTTGCCCCGCCTGCAGCGGCTCGCGCCCTGGCTGGTGGACTGGATCGACCCCGCCCCGGCGATCGCGCGACGCACGGCGCAACTGCTCGGACCGGCCCAGCCCCGCCGCGAGCCGGCCTCGACCGTCGCCGTCTTCACCGACGGCATCAGCCTCTCCGGCCCGGCGCATATCGCGCTCGCCGGCTTCGGCCTCGCGCACATCGAGACCGAGCCGCTGCCGCTCGTAGTCTGACCATATTTTGGAACCGTTCTGATCTGGAGACGTTATCGACGTCACTACCGCCCCACGAGGGAGGACGACATGAAGAAGCTGATCTTCGCCATGGCCCTGGCTTGCGGCGCACTGCTGTTCGGCCCCGGCCTGACCGGCGACGCTCAGGCCAAGCCGAAAGGCTGGCACGGGCACGGAGGCCATCATTACGGCCACAGCTACGGCCCGCGCCGGCACCATGGCTGGAACCGCGGCCGGCATCTCGGCTGGTACAAGCACCCGCACCATCGCCGCGGCGCCTATTGGCGCTACTGAATTTTTTCGAGCGAAGCGGGCACCGATTCGCGTGAAGAAACCGCGATAGGTCAAAGAACCAGAGCATTTCCGCGCTTCAGAGGAACGCGGAAATGCTCTGGACGCGACCAGGCACGGCAGGCTGTCACAAACCCTACGGTGATGGCCGAAGCGATCGCACAGAACAGCACAAGGCCCTTCGGGTTACTCTCAGACGATCACGCAGAGCAAAATGCATGGCCGAAGGCGCGTTTCGCCGCCCGCTCCCTGCGCGCTCGCATCGCTGGAGAGCTGCCTTGACCGCTGACGACATCGTCCTGCTCGACCCGCGGGAAGAGCATGCCCTGATTCCCGGCCCTATCGACGGCTTGCCCTTGTTCCTGCGCCATCTGCCGGCGCCGGTGACGACAGTCTCGCCCCGCCGCGCGGTGCTCTATATCCATGGCGCGACCTTCCCCTCGGCGCTCTCGATCGCCCATCGCTTCGACGGCCGCTCCTGGCGCGACGCGCTCTGCGAGGCCGGTTTCGACGTATGGGGCCTGGATTTCTACGGCTACGGCCATTCCGGGCGCTATCCGGCCATGGACGAGCCGGCGACCGCCAATCCGCCGCTCGGCACGACCGATGAGGCCATCAGGCAGATCGAAGCCGCAGCCTGCTTCATTCTCGACCGCTCTGGTCTCGACAGACTCTCCCTGATCGCCCATTCTTGGGGCTCGTTGCCGGCCTGCCGCTTCGCCGGCGCGCATCCCGATCTGATCGATCGCCTCGTCCTGTTCGGGCCGATCGCGCAACGTGAGCCGTCAGGCAACGCAGCCTCGCCCACCTTGCCGGCCTGGCGGCTGATCACTCTCGACGATCAATGGCACCGCTTCGTCGAGGACGTTCCGGCCGGCGCCGAGCCGGTTCTGTCGCGCCGGCATTTCGTGGATTGGGGCGAAGCCTATCTCGACAGCGATCCGCTGGCGGGCTCGCGCGAGCCCGCCAGCGTCAGGACGCCGGCTGGCCCCCTCACCGATATCGGCAAGGCTTGGCAAGGCGAGCTGCCTTACGATCCGGCTGCGGTCCGCGCTCCCGTGGCAATCATCCGCGGCGAATGGGACAGCTTGATCACTGATGCCGATGCGCGCTGGCTCTTCGACGCCTTCAGGGCCTCGCCCGTGAAACGCGACATCAAAATCAGCCGCGGCACGCATCTGATGCATCTGGAGGCGATGCGCTTTGCCCTCTGGCAGGAGAGCATCGCCTTCCTCAGCGGCCCCGATGCGTCGCCGAGCGGCTCATCACACGCAAAACCGGCCCTTCGGGTTTGACAAATCGCGCCAGCGGTGCTTGTAAGCCGGCGTCGCGCGGCTCCTCACGGGGCCGCGTGGCTTTTTCCGCACCCGTGATCCGCTCGTCTTCTCGAGCCGGATCTGTCGCCCCGGAGACGGGGAGGAGGAGGGCGCGGTCCTCAACTCGCGAACCATAGAGGACACGCGACATGTCGAAGCGCCATGAGGCGAAGTACAAGATTGACCGCCGTCTCGGTCAGAACATCTGGGGCCGTCCGAAGTCCCCGGTCAACCGCCGCGAATACGGCCCCGGCCAGCACGGCCAGCGCCGCAAGGGCAAGCCGTCCGACTTCGGCACCCAGCTGCGCGCCAAGCAGAAGCTGAAGGGCTACTACGGCTCGATCTCCGAGAAGCAGTTCCGCCGTTACTACGCCGAGGCGATCCGCCTGAAGGGCGACTCGGGCGAGAACCTGGTCGGCCTGCTCGAGCGCCGTCTCGACGCGGTGATCTACCGCGCCAAGTTCGTCCCGACCGTCTTCGCCGCCCGCCAGTTCATCAACCACGGCCACATCACCGTGAACGGCAAGCGCGTCAACATCGCTTCGTACCAGGTCAAGCCGGGCGACGTGATCGCGATCAAGGAGAGCTCGCGCCAGCTCGCCATCGTCATCGAGTCGGCCGCCCTCGCCGAGCGCGACGTGCCTGACTACATCGACGCTGACCACACCAAGTCGACCGCCACCTACACCCGCACCCCGACCCTGTCGGACGTGCCCTATGCGGTGCAGATGGAGCCGAACCTGGTCATCGAGTTCTACTCGCGTTGATCACGGCCGCCGGGGTGGTTCGCCACCCCGCTTTCGGTCTGTTTCAGGAGAGGGCTTCGCCCTCTCCTTTTTTATTGCCTGGCGCTCCCGGCGAGCTCGCCCCAGGCCGGATGGCCGGCCGGGTCCTGCGTCCAGAAGGCGATGTCGTCGAACAGGATCGTCTGGCTGACGTCGGGCAGCGCATCGCGGTAGATGCCGAAGCGCGGCTGCGTGTCGATGAAAGGCTTGCCGTCTTTGGTCGTGCCATAGCGCGGATAGCCGAGCACGCCGCGGAATTCGGGACAGGCGCGGCCGTCGAGCCAGAGCCTGAGGCGGCTCTCGCCAGCCTGCTGGCTCGGCCGGATCATGACGTTGACGCGATGCCAGCGATCCGGCTCGACCGGCCAGTCGCCGCATAACTGCGCCTGGCCGACGCTGTCGCCGCACGTCTCGGTCCCCGCCGTCTTGGCCCGGAACACCGGCCTGCCATTGTCGGAATCGACCTCGATCTTGAACAGCGGGTTGCCGGCGTCGCAGATCTCCTCGCCGCCCCGGCCCTTCTCATAGCGCAGGTCGATGTTCTGCTTGATCTGCTGGATCACCGTTCGGTTGCGCCGCGGCGCCCATGGGCTCTCGACCCGGAAGCGGAAGCTGTACCAGGTGGTGGAGCCGAAGCGGATCAGCTCCGCCGTCATCTGGACCTCGGAGCGCTCGGTCGGCGTCGAGCCGGGATTGGGGTCGTAGGCGTCGCCGGGCTTCACCGTGATGGCGAGCGCCGGCCTGTCCTGCCCTGCCCGCTCGCCATCGACACAGCGGATGCGATCGGCTCGCACCGCCTTGTCGAGCTGGCCCGAGATCTTCCAGTCCCTGGAGCTCAGGCAGCTCGTCGCAAAGCTCGTCTGGAAGGCTGGTGCCGGACCTTCTGCGAAGGAAAGCCCCGGTGCGAAGGCCAGTCCGAAGAGAAGCGCCGCAGCGGCGAAACTGCGATCCTGCGCGATAGGCTTCATCCGGTCTCCCCCTAGCTTGGGGAGACCTTATAGTTGTTCGTACGACGATCAATCACCGGACATCACGACGTTCGGCGAAGCCCGGAGCGCGCTGGCCCGGGGCGGCGAACACTCAGTTGCAGACGCGAACCGGGCGGTAGCCGACGAAATCGCCCCAGTCGTCATAGACCGCCTGGCGCTCGCGCCAGCAGCGGCGCTGGACCACGACCGGCTCTTCATCCTCGACATAGGTCGGCGCCGGCGCGGCATAGGCCCGGCTGCCGGCTCCGGCGGCAAGGGCGCCGCCCAGGATGGCACCGGCAGCGAGCCCGCCGATGATCGCCGTCTTGCGGCCATCGCGCGCCTCGGCCGCCGTCGGGGCGGCAATCAGGGTAGTGGCTGCCAGGCAGCCGGCGATCAACAGACCGCAGATCGATTTCGCGTCACGCATGCAAGCGTCTCCGTCCTTGAAAGGTGGGCCCCGCTTCACCCAAGAATAGGTCACGAATACGGCATCGACCTTTACAAAGCCTTCACCAACCCAGTCTGGGCCTGGATGTGGCCATGACGCTCAATCGCTGGTGCTGCTCTCCCAGGTCGCGTGGGTGACGCCGGCCAGACGCTCGATCCGCTCGACCACGGCATCGAGTTCCTTGCGCTCGACGGCCGTGCTGATCAGCGTCGCGACGATCTCGATCGCCTCCTCGCCGCGCTCCACCGTCTTGATGTCGCCGACCGGGTAGTTGGCCTGCTCGAGCAGCTCGACCGTCTTCTCGCGCACCGAGGGCAGCGCCTCCGCATCGGTGGTGACGACGACCTCATAGGTCGCCTCCGAGGCCTTCTCGTTGATCGGGATACGGTTGATCGCGTTGACCAGCGGCCGCAGCAAGGTGTTGCCGGCGATGACGAAGACCGTCACCAGCGCGCCCTCGGCCACCATGTCGGCGCCGGTGCAGGCGCCAACCGCAGCCGCGCACCAGAGCGTCGCCGCCGTGTTGAGGCCGCGGACATTCATGCCCTCCTTCATGATCACGCCGGCGCCGAGGAAGCCGATGCCGGAGACGACATAGGCGATCACGCGGATCGCGCCGTCCGCGCCGGCGAGCCGCATGGCGAGATCGACGAAGGCGGCGGCGCCGACCGCGACCAGCACCGTGGTGCGCAGGCCCGCCGTGCGCTGGCGATATTGCCGCTCGGCTCCGATCAGCGCGCCGAGCACAAAGGCCGCCAACAGGCTGACGAGCGAATCGAGGAAGGGATAGAGCTCGAAGGTGTGGATGAAGCGCATGCGCCTGCCCTCGCGATGACGGCGGCGCGCTTCCGACCGCCGCGACTTCGCCGCCTATAGCGGGCGGAATGTGACGGTTCAATGAAGGGTGGCCGAGCTGCCCGGCGGGCGCGATCCACTGCGGCCGCGGGCGTTGATTCAGCCTCTCAGCCGGATGCGGCAACGTCCTGACCCGACTCGCGAAATCGGCACGCCGGATCGACGCCTCGTGTACCCTGCATGCACCATGACGCTGCGTCGCGACTCAGGTTAACATCGTCGTCCCGCCACAGGGATCATCCCGCCATGAAGACGTTCATCCTCGCTGCCCTCGCCGTCGGCCTGTCGAGCGCCGCCTTCGCCCAGAGCCCGAGCTGCAATGCCCAGGCCGCCGAGAAGAAGCTCGCCGGTGCGGCCAAGACCAGCTTCGTCACCAAATGCGAGAAGGACGCCGGCGCGGCCTGCGACAAGCAGGCGGCCGACAAGAAGCTGGCCGGCGCCGCAAAGACCAGCTTCACGACGAAATGCGTCAAGGACGCCGTGGGTACCTGACGAGCCCGAGTACTCCCTTCGAGCCCTCATCCTGAGGAGCAGCCTTCGGGCTGAGTCTCTAAGGATGCTTCAGGAGGCTCCGGAACCGGGACTGGCTGGACCATCCTTCGAGACGGCCGCTGACGCGGCCTCCTCAGGGTGAGGGCTTGTGAGGGTCAAACGAAAAAGAGGCGGCCCTGACGGGCCGCCCTTTTTTCGTTCGATATCCGAAATCAGCCGCGATCGTCGTCGTCATGCCCACGGTCGCGCCAGCGGCGCGGGCCACGGTCGTCATCGCCATAGCGGCCGCGATCATCGCCGCGGCCATGCCATTCCTGCCAGCGCTCGCGCATCTGCATCATCCGGCCGCGGCCATCGGCCATGGCCTGGCGCACGGCCCGGCGCGCCACGGTCTTCTGCTCGTCGGACAGTGTGGTCCACAGCGGGCGCACCGTATCGGCCATCTCCTTGCTGCGAGCCGCACGCTCACCCTGGCGAGTGGCCATCATGTCGAGCCGCTCCATGATGTCGGCATCGCGGAAGCTCTCGCGCTGGTCGCGCATCTTGGCGAAGGTCTCGCGGCGCTGCTCGGCATTGCGCTTGATCAGCGCTTCCAGCTTCTCGAAGGCCGGCACTTGCTCGGGCTTGAGCTTGAGATCGGTCCGCAGCTGCGCCAGGCGCTCGTTCAGCCGTGCGGTTGCCTGCTCGGCCCGGCGCTGGCGCCATTCCTCGCGCCGGTCGGTACGGTCGCCGCGATCGGCCCTGTCGCCGCGTGGCTCGCCGCGCTCCTGTCCCGGCGGGTTGCTACCCGGCGCCGGCGGGATCGGCTGCGGCTGTGCGATCGCCAGGGTCGCCGCGACAGCCGCGGCGCTCGAGGCGACGATGAGGGCGATACGTTTCATGCGAGGTCTCCGTCTGTTCCGGTCGATACGGTTCGCTGGCGGGTCTCGAAGCCGGGTCGCGATGGGGCAAGAGTGCCCGCGCCGCCGTGACCCGGGCATGGCGCGATGATGAAAAGATCGTAATGTCGGGACGACGCGCCGGCGAGCGCGAAGTTCCACCGGATCGTCCGCTGCCTATGCGTAATCTCATCACCGATGTTCGTGGCATCACCGTGGGCAATGCCGAGGATGCGGCTGCTGCGACCGGCGTCACCGTCGCTTTGTTCGAGCGGCCGAGCATCGCCTCCGTCGCCGTGCTCGGCGGCGCGCCGGGCACACGCGACACCGCCCTGCTCGAACCGGGCATGACGGTCGAGCATGTCGACGGCGTCGTCCTCTCCGGCGGCTCGATCTGGGGCCTGGCCGCGGCCGACGGCGCGATGAGCTGGCTGGCGCGGAGGGGGCGCGGCTTCCCGATCGCCGGCTATCACGTGCCGATCGTGCCGCAGGCGATCCTGTTCGACCTCGCCAATGGCGGCGACAAGCCCTTCGCCCGTGGCGAGGGCGAGGCGCCCTATCGCGCCCTCACCGAGAAGGCCAGTGCCGACGCCGCGGCCGAGTTCCCCCTCGGCAGCGTCGGCGCCGGCTTGGGCGCGACCACGGCCAATCTCAAGGGTGGGCTCGGCTCGGCCAGCGCGAAGGCGGCGACCGGCCAGGTCGTCGGCGCGCTGGTCGCGGTCAACGCCGTCGGCTCGGCGACGATCGGCAATGGCCCGCATTTCTGGGCTGCGCCCTACGAGCGGGACGGCGAATTCGGCGGCCGCGGCTGGCCGGCGGCGATCCCGCCGGAAGACCTGACCTTGCGCTTCAAGGGCGGCCCCGGCGCCAACACCACCATCGCCCTGGTTGCAACCGATGCAGTGCTGACCAAGGCGCAGGCCAAGCGCATGGCGCTCTGCGCCCATGACGGGCTCGCTCGCTCGCTGCGTCCTGTCCACGCCCCGCTCGACGGCGACGTCGTTTTCGCTGCCGCGACCGGCCGTAGCGGCGCCCCATCCGACGCCTTCGCCCTGACCGAGCTCTGCGCCACCGCCGCCGACGTGCTGGCGCGCGCCGTGGCTCGCGCGGTATATTCAGCCTGCGCCCTGCCCTTTCCCGGCGCCAAGCCAGCCTGGCGCGACAGGTTCGGCACATAGACGGGGCGCAACGCCCCCCCAACGCGAGGGAGCGAAGTTATGGCCACCGTCCGCTATTTCGTGACCGATGTCGAAGAAGCGGCAAGGTTCTACGTCGACCGACTCGGCTTTGCGTTGAAGCAGCAATTCGGGCCGGCCATGGCGATCCTCGAGCGTGGCGACCTGACACTCTGGCTCGCCGGTCCCGGCGCCTCGGCCTCGCGGGCGATGCCGGATGGAGGCAAACCCATCCCCGGCGGCTGGAACCGCTTCGTCATCGAGGTCGAGGATCTGGCGGGGTTCGTGGATGTCCTGCGCCGCAAGAGCGTGCCCTTCCGCAACGAGATCGTCACCGGGCCGGGCGGCAAGCAGATCCTCTGCGAGGATCCGTCAGGCAATGTGATCGAGCTGTTCGAACCGGCCTGAGAGCCCTCGCTTTCCTATCCCTCGAATAGAAACGGGAGGGCTTTCGCCCTCCCGCCTGTGGTCACCGGTTGTCGGCTTGCGACCGGACGCCGAGACGCCCGAGCCGCGAGATCCGGTAAGGGCCGCCCTCGCGCGACTCGATCAGCCGTTTTCGCTTGAGTCCGGCGAAAATGGCGAGCGTGCAGTCGCTCAGGACGAAGCCTTCATGGGTGAAGCAGTCGATATGGTGGATGCGGCCGTCCTCGCCGCGAAGATGGCGGATCTGTCCGCCACGGGCCAGCACGTGCAGCACGCGCTGCTCGCCCCGCGAAATGTTCATGTTGGTAGAGCCTGTGCATGGAACCATGACAAGCGCAGCGGTGAAGGCGGGCCCCTCGGCCTCGTCTTTCACCCGGCGCTGGATCAGGTCTCGCCTCAGCGAAACCTCACCGGGTTCCCACAGTCTCCAACATAAAACCCTCTTGGACATCGCGCGGACGCCTCGCGTCCGGGGAGGACGCGTTTAGGCGAGCGTCCACAACGCGTCAAGGCAGCATCTTCATTGAAGCCGTTTCACGCCCGCCCCCGGATGCGCTATGGACGCGCCATGTCGACCGATGATTTCCTCGCCCGCTTCGGCGCCGCCGGCCAGCGCCAGCCCGATCCCGTCGCCGCCGCCCAGCAGGCGATGCGCAATCCGCTGCCGAAGCGCTTCTACGAGAAGGCGGGCGTACTCGAGCGCGACGGGTTGTTCCATGTCGCGCTCGACGGCCGCACCGCCCGCACGCCGGCCCGCAAGCACCTCGCCGTCGCCTCGCGCCCCGTCGCCGAGGCGCTGGCAGCCGAGTGGGACGCCCAGACCGGCGAGATCGATCCGTCGCGCATGCCGCTGACCCGGCTGGTCAATTCGGCGCTAGACGGCGTCGCCGACCAGCATGAGGCGGTCCGTGCCGAGATCGTCCGCTATGCCGGCAGCGACGCGCTCTGCTACCGCGCCAGCGAGCCGGAAGCCCTGGTTGAGCGGCAGGATGAGATTTGGAATCCGCTGATCGCGGCGCTGGAAAAACGCATCGGCGGCCGCTTCGTCATGGCGCAGGGCGTCGTCTTCGCCGAGCAGCCGCAGACCGTGCTCGACGCCGTGGCCAAGCGCGTCGCCGCGATCCCCTCCCCCGTCGCCCTCGCCGGCGCCCATAACGTCATGACGCTGACCGGCTCGACCATCGTGATGCTCGCCCTCGTCGAGGGCTTGATCAACGCCGAGGCGGCCTGGGCCGCCGCCCATCTCGACGAGGACTACCAGATCGAGATCTGGGGCCAGGACGAGGAGGCGGCCGAGCGCCGCGCCATCCGCCGCAAGGAATACGACGCCGCCGTGCTGCTGCTGACGAAAGGCTAGAGGCGATGATGCCGGGCGCGCCCAAGGCCGACAACCCGGAAGACTACCTCGCCCAGCTCGATGGCTGGCGATTGGCCACGGTCGAGGCCCTGCGTGCCGCGGTGAAGGCGGCGGCCCCGCTCGACGAGCGGATCAAGTGGACGCATCTGGTCTATTTTTCGAACGGGCCGGTGCTGCTGATCCGGGCCGAGGCCGCGCGCGTGCTCTTCGGCTTCTGGCGCGGCAAGCGCCTGCGCCATATCGAGCCGCGGCTGAAGCCGGGCGGCAAGGTCGAGCTCGCCACCATGGTGCTACGCGAGGGCGATGCGGTCGACATGGAGCTCGCGACCGAGCTGGTGCGTGCCGCCGTCGCGCTCAACCGCGAGGTCGGCGACCCGAGCAAGCCGAGCGCCTGATCAGGCCGCAGCCGGCGGCTCGGTCAACACGCGATCGACCAGCCCCCATTCCTTGCCTTCGTCCGCGGTCATGAAGCGGTCGCGATCGAGCGTGCGCTCGACCTCCTCCTCGCTGCGCCCGCAATGCTCGGCATAGAGCCGGATCATCCGGCGCTTGGTCTTCTGGATCTCCTCGGCATGGATCAGGATGTCCGAGGCCTGCCCCTGCGCCCCGCCGAGCGGCTGGTGGACATGCAGGCTGGCATTGGGCAGCGCCGCGCGCTCGCCCGGCTCGCCCGCCATCAAGAGGAAGGAGCCCATCGAGCGGGCCGTGCCCATGCAGAGCGTGTGCACCGGCGAGCGGATGTAGCGCATCGTGTCGTAGATCGCGAGGCCGCTGGTGACGACGCCGCCCGGCGAGTTGATGTAGAAATGCACCGGCCGCTTCGGGTTCTCGGCCTCCAGGAACAGCAATTGCGCGCAGACCAGCGCGGCACTGCCATCGTTGACCTCGCCGTTCAGGAAGACGATCCGCTCGCGCAGCAGGCGCGAATAGATGTCGAAGGAGCGTTCCCCGCGGGTCGACTGTTCGACGACCATAGGGACGAGCTGCATCGTGCCGTGCATCGACAACCTCCTCAGTTCTGCAATGTTGGTGGACTGGCTTGCGTGCCGCGTCAGGCGGCGCGCAGCATCAGCGGCTGGTTGCTGTTCGCGGGCACCGGCGTCTGGCTCAGCCTCGCATCGGTCAGACTATGGATGATCCGCAATTCCGTCCCGCCCTCGCTCGGCGCGAGCTGGAAGGTCACCACGCTTTCGAGGAAGGGCGGCTCCTCTTCCCTCAAGCGGTAGCGCAGCTCCTCGCCCGGCACGCTGGACAGCGCCTCGACCTGCGCTGGCAGCCAGCGCTCGCGGAAAGCGGGAATGCTGAGCGCCCGCCAGACTTTTTCCGGCGGCGCATCGAGCTGATATTCGAAGACCAGCTCCTTGGCGCGTTCCTGCGTGTCGCTTTCGCTCATTGGTCCATGTCCCGCAGCAGATCCTTGAGGGCATCGATGCGCGCCGGCCAGTAGGCCCGGTATTTCGCCAGCCATTGCGCGATCAGCGCAAGCCCGGCCGGGTCGACCTCGTAATTGACGAAGCGCCCCTGCCGTTCCTCGCGCACCAGCCCGGCGGTACGCAGCACGGCGAGGTGCTGCGACATCGCCGGCTGGCTGATCGCCATGCCCTCGCGCAGCGCGCTGGCGTTCATGCCGCCGGCCGCAAGCTTCTCGAAGATCGCCCTGCGGGTCGGGTCGGCCAGCGCCTTGAAGATGTCCTGCTCCATATCAGACACATAAGCATACACTTATTTCATTCGCAAGCCGCCGAACACCGATACCCAGCCCGCCTTGCACCAAAGCCGCAACCGCCCCCGATGGACAGCCCGCCTTTCCGCCCTTAAGCCGGATAGCGACATCTCGGCTCGCGGGGGGCTCCATGAAGGACATTCTCGAACAGCTCGAAGACCGGCGCGCGGGCGCCCGCCTCGGCGGCGGCGAGCGGCGCATCGAGGCGCAGCACAAGCGCGGCAAGCTCACCGCCCGCGAGCGCATCGAGCTCCTGCTCGACAAGGACTCCTTCGAGGAGTTCGACATGTTCGTGCAGCACCGCGCAGTCGATTTCGGCATGGACAAGGCCGAGAAGATCCCCGGCGACGGCGTCGTCACCGGCTGGGGTACGGTCAATGGCCGCACCGTCTTCGTCTTCTCCAAGGACTTCACCGTCTTCGGCGGCTCGCTCTCCGAGACCCACGCCCAGAAGATCATCAAGATCCAGGACATGGCGCTGAAGATGCGCGCCCCGATCGTCGGTCTGTTCGACGCCGGCGGCGCCCGCATCCAGGAAGGCGTCGCGGCACTCGGCGGCTATGGCGAAGTCTTCAAGCGCAACGTCCAGGCTTCGGGCGTCATCCCGCAGATCTCGGTGATCATGGGCCCCTGTGCCGGCGGCGACGTCTATTCGCCGGCGATGACCGACTTCATCTTCATGGTCCGTGACACCAGCTACATGTTCGTCACCGGCCCGGAGGTGGTGAAAACCGTAACCAACGAGACCGTGACCTCCGAGGAACTGGGCGGCGCCAAGGTCCATACCAGCAAATCCTCGGTCGCCGACGGCTCGTTCGAGAACGATGTCGAGGCGCTGCTGCAGGTGCGCCGGCTGATCGACTTCCTGCCGGCCAACAACACCGTCGGCGTGCCGGAATGGCCGAGCTTCGACGTGCCCGACCGCGTCGACATGAGCCTGGACACGCTGGTCCCCGACAATCCGAACAAGCCCTACGACATCAAGGAGCTGATCCTGAAGGTCGTCGACGAGGGCGATTTCTTCGAGATCCAGGAAGCCTACGCCAAGAACATCGTCACCGGCTTCGCCCGGATCGAGGGCCGCACCGTCGGCATCGTCGCCAACCAGCCGATGGTGCTGGCCGGCGTGCTCGATTCAGATGCTTCCCGTAAGGGCGCCCGCTTCGTGCGCTATTGCGACGCCTTCGAGATCCCGATCGTCACGCTCGTCGACGTCCCCGGCTTCCTGCCTGGCACGGCGCAGGAATATGGCGGCCTGATCAAACACGGCGCCAAGCTGCTCTTCGCCTATTCGGAATGCACGGTGCCGCTGGTCACGATCATCACGCGCAAGGCCTTCGGCGGCGCCTATGACGTGATGGCCTCCAAGCATATCGGCGCCGACGTCAACTATGCCTGGCCCACCGCGCAGATCGCGGTGATGGGCGCCAAGGGCGCGGTCGAGATCATCTTCCGCGGCGGCGACGCCGAGACGATCGCGCGCCAGACCAGGGAATATGAAGACCGCTTCATGTCTCCCTTCGTGGCAGCCGAGCGCGGCTATATCGACGAGGTGATCATGCCCCATTCGACCCGTCGGCGGATCGCCCGGGCTCTCGCCATGCTGCGCACCAAGAGCGTCGAGCGCCCCTGGCGAAAGCACGACAACATTCCGCTCTGAGCGGAATCTCGACGCCGGGGCCGCCTTACATCAGCCCCGGCAGCTCCGCCGCCAGCGCGTCGATCGCGACGCGTACCTTTGGCGGCAGATGCGGCGTCTGCAGCCAGAGCGCATGGACGTCATAGGGCAGCCGCCCCTCCTCCGGTAGCAACTCGACCAGCTCCCGGGCCTTGAGCCGCTCGCGCACCAGCCAGGACGGCAGCCAGGCCAGGCCCATGCCGAGCACGGCCGCATCGGCGATCGCCTCGAGATTGTCGAGCCGCAACCGGTGCCGCGGCATCAGCTCCACCGGCGCCCCTTCCTCGCGCGGGAACAGCCAGGGCCGCACGCCGCCCGAGCGGCGATAGATCACTCCGTCATGATCGGCGAGATCGGCGAGCTGCGCCGGTACGCCATGGGCTTGCAGATAGGACGGTGCGGCGCAGACGATCATGCGCTGGCGGGCAACGCGGCGCGTCACGAGATTGGCCGCGTCGTGCAATTCACCGGTGCGGATGGCGACGTCGTGTCTGCCTTCGGCCAGATCGACGAAGCCATCGCCGAAGGCGAGGTCGAGCTCCAGTTGTGGGTATCGGCGCGCCAGATCGAGCAGGGTCGGCATCACGCAGCAGCGGCCGAACAGGACCGGCAGCGCCACTCGCAGCCTGCCGCGCGGCTCTCCGAACTGGTCGGCAGCGAGCGCATCGGCTGCCTCGGCCTCGGCGAGGACGGTCCGGCAGCGCTCGTAATAGGCTAGGCCGAACTCGGTCAGGCTCTGCCGGCGCGTCGTGCGGTTGAGCAGGCGAACGCCCAGCCGCTCCTCCAGGAAGCGGACATGCTTGCCGACCATCGGCGCGGACAGGCCTAGCGCCGCTGCAGCCGCGGCGAAGGAGCCGAGATCGACCGCCCTGACGAAGACGGCCATGCTGGTGAGGCGATCCATCATTCGAAATCAACAGTTCCGATTATCGATCATGGAGCGCAATTTATCGCACGACCGCGCGCAGACATAGCTCATTCATTCGCTCTGTTTTGGAGTCATGAGCATGGTCCGCACAATCCGTTTTCACCGCCATGGCGGCCCTGAAGTCCTCACCATCGAGGACATCGACGTCGCGCCGCCCGGCTCCGGCGAAGTCCGCATCCAGACCAAGGCGCTCGGCCTCAACCGCGCCGAGGCCCTGTTCCGCTCGGGGAGCTATATCGAGCAGGCGCGATTTCCGTCAGGCCTCGGCTTCGAAGCCGCCGGGCTGGTGGAAAGCGTCGGCGCCGGCGTCGATAACCTCTCGCCGGGCGATGCCGTCAGCCTGGTGCCGCCGCGCTCGATGGTGCGCTGGCCGGTGCATGGCGAGCTTGTCACAGTCCCGGCCGGGCTCGCGATCAAGCACCCGTTGACGCTGAGCTGGGAGGCAGCTGCGGCGAGCTGGATGCAATATCTTACGGCCTATGGCGCGCTGATCGATATCGCCCGGCTCGGGCAAGGTGAGCATGTGGTCATCACCGCTGCGTCGAGCAGCGTCGGCCTCGCAGCGATCCAGATCGCCAACCGGATCGGCGCGATCCCGGTCGCGGTGACGCGGACTTCGCGGAAGGCTGAGGTGTTGCGCGAAGCCGGCGCAGCCCACGTCATCGCCTCGGCCGAGGAGGATATCGAAGCCAGGCTGAAGGAGATCGCCGGAGAACACGGTGTCAGGATGGTGTTCGACGCGGTCGGCGGCCCGGCCTTCGTGCCGCTGACCGCGGCGATGGCGCCCGGCGGCATCCTGTTCGAGTATGGCGGTCTCAGCCCGGAAGCGACGCCCTTCCCGCTCTTCAACGTGCTGAGCAAGAGCCTGACACTGCGTGGCTACCTCGTCCATGAGATCACCGGCGATCCTAAGCGCCTCGCCGCCGCCAAGGCCTTCATTCTCGACGGGCTGAGCGACGGCTCGCTGAAGCCGATCATCGCCCGGACCTTTCCGTTTGAGCAGTTCGCCGAAGCGCATCGCTATCTCGAATCGAACGAGCAGTTCGGCAAGGTCGTGGTGACGCTCTAGAGGTCGCTCAGCCCCAGCGCCTGAACACCACGCTGGCATTGACGCCGCCGAAGCCGAAGCCGTTCGAGATGGCATGCTCCATCGCAAGCGGCCGCGCCGTCTTCGCCACCAGGTCGAGCCCGGCCGCCTGCTCGTCCGGGTTCTCGAGGTTGAGCGTCGGCGGCGCGATCTGGTCGCGCAAGGCGAGGATCGTAAAGACCGCCTCCAGCCCGCCGGCTGCGCCAAGCAGATGGCCGGTCGCCGCCTTGGTCGCGCTGATCGCGATGCCGCCCTGAGCGCCGAACACCGCCTTGATCGCGGCGAGCTCGCCGCGGTCGCCGACCGGCGTCGAGGTCGAATGGGCGTTGAGATGGGCGACATCGCCGGGCTTCAGCCCCGCCTGCTTCAGTGCGGTCTCCATCGCCCGGCGCGCACCCGAACCATCCTCGGGACCGGAGGTGATGTGATAGGCATCGGCGCTGGTGCCGTAGCCGGTCAGCTCGGCGAGGATCGTCGCGCCGCGCGCCTGCGCATGCTCCAGCGCCTCGATCACCAGGATGCCGGCCCCCTCGCCCATGACGAAGCCGTCGCGGTCGCGGTCGAAGGGCCGCGAGGCTTTTTCCGGCTCGTCATTGAAGCCGGTCGACAGGGCGCGTGCCGCGGCGAAGCCGCCGAGCGCGACGAGATCGACGCAGGCCTCGCTGCCGCCGCAGAGCGCGATGTCGACTTCGCCGGCCCGGATCATCCGTGCGGCATCGCCGATCGCTTGCACGCCGGCGGCGCAGGCCGTGACGGGTGCGCCGATCGGCCCCTTGAAACCATGCTCGATCGAAACATGCCCGGCGGCGAGATTGACCAGGAAGGACGGCACGGTGAAGGGCGAGAGACGGCGCACACCACGCTGGTCGGTGGTCCGCACCGCCTCGGCAATCGCCGGGAAGCCGCCAATGCCCGAGGCGATCACCGTCGCGGTGCGCTCGCGCTCGGCTTCGTCCTGCGGCTGCCAGTTGGCCTGCGCCAGCGCCTCCTTGGCCGCGACCAGCGCGAACTGAATGAAGCGGTCCATCTTGCGCTGGTCCTTCGGCGCGATCGCCACATCCGGATCGAAGCCGCCCTCATTGTCCTCGGCCTTGCCGGGGACGATGCCGGCGACCTTGGCTGGCAGTGTCTCCGCGACCACATCCGGCAGGCGGCGCAGTCCGGAGCGGCCGGCGAGCAGGCGCTGCCAGGCGAGCTCGGTCCCGCAGCCCAGAGGCGAGACGACGCCCAGTCCGGTGACGACGATACGGCGCATGGCAGGCTCCTAATACGATCTGGCTCGGGTGGCGGCCTGGCGCGCAGCGAGGCGTTCGCGCAGGTCGTTGCTGGCGCGCGGCCCGGCGATGACGGTAGCGCCTGCTGCGGTGACCGGCTTCAAAGTCTCGGCATCGACGACGACCGGTGTGATCGGCCGCCCGGTCCCGCGCTCGGCCAGCAGCAACGAGGCGCCTTCGGGCGCGAGATGCCGGTTGGCGAAGCCGATCAGCGCCACGACGACCGGAAAGAAGTCCCTGCCCTTCTCGGTGAGGACATACTCATAGCGCTTCGGTCGCTCGCTATAGAGCCGCCGCTCGAACAGTCCGCTCTCGGTGAGATGCTTCAACCGGCGCGTCAGCATGTTCGGCGCGATGCCGAGGCTGCACTCGAACTCGTCGAAGCGGGTCAGCCCCTGCAAGGCATCGCGCAGGATCAGGATGCTCCACCACTCGCCGACGGTCTCGACGGCAAGGGCGCAGGGGCATTCGGTGAGCGGAGCGAGCTTGGGCTGCATGACCCGGGCTCGCTACCGCAGTAACTATCATTTTGCAAGTTATAACACCAGACGGCGCAGCCCGCCCGGCCCGATCAATCCAGCGTGCTCCTGAACCGCAATAGCGCGATGCCGGCATAGAGCGGCACGAAGGCTGAGAGGTAGATGACCTCCAGGCCGATATCGCCGAGATCCGCTCCTTTCAGCATGATCGCGCGCACCACGCGCAGGAAATGCGTCAGCGGGAAGATCTCGCCGAGCCACTGCGCCCAGAGCGGCATGCCGGCATAGGGGAACATGAAACCCGAGAGCAGCAGCGAGGGCAGGAAGAAGAAGAAGGTGAGCTGCATCGCCTGGAGCTGCGTGCGCGCCATGGTCGAGATCGTGTAGCCGAGCAGCACCAGCGCCAGCACGAAGATCGTGACGCAGCTCAGGAGCAGGCCGAGGCTGCCGAGGAAAGGCACGCCGAAGAGCAGCTTCGCCGCGCTCAGCACCACCGCGACCTGGACGCTGCCGACGGCGAGATAGGGCAGCACCTTGCCGAGCATGATCTCGCCCGGCGTCGCCGGCATGGCGAGCAGGTTCTCCATGGTGCCGCGCTCGATCTCGCGGGTCAGCGCCATAGCCGTCATCATCACCATGGTCATCTGCAGGATGACGCCGAGCAGGCCGGGGACGATGTTGTACTGGGTGATGCCCTCCGGATTGTAGCGCCGGTGCACCACGAAGGAGAGCGCGCTATCGCTCTGCTCGCGCTTCAGCTCATCCGTGCCGAGCGCTCGCGTCAGCGCCCGGTTGGCGATGGTCTGTAGCGCGCCGACCGCGTTGCTGGACGCGGCCGGATCGGTCGCATCGGCCTCGACCAGGATGCGCGGCTCGTCGCCGCGCTCGACGCGCATGCCGAAATCGCTGGGGATGGTGACGAGGAAGGAGATCGCGCCGCGCGCCATCAGGCTTTCGGCTTCGGCGGCGGTCTCGGGCCGCTTGACGAAACGGTAATAACCGGAGACTTCGAGCGCCGCGACGACGGAGCGGGTATAGCGGTCTTGACCCAAGGCCAGAACCGCCG
>Ga0102589_1001791_pt1 | contig 27125 bp, 29 predicted proteins | sample AraplaMF_Col_mLB_FD_76858 | JGI IMG/M metagenome (GOLD analysis project Ga0102589, IMG submission 76858) | Arabidopsis root microbial communities from the University of North Carolina, USA - plate scrape MF_Col_mLB | ecosystem: Host-associated > Plants > Roots > Endosphere | place: USA... | reverse complement strand
CTTCTTTCTCTTAATGTTAAAGCGGCATCCCGCCACACTTCCTCAAATAATATCTCTTCACTATAATGAGAAAATACAGGTGCTATTTCTCTCATTTTCTTTGGAATATAAAATTCAATTGGTTCATTCATTATTTTGCTCCCTTCATTTTTACCAATTGTGCCATCCCTTGACCAAATGACCAGTTTTCAGCAGCTGTCTCATATAATGTAATAAAAATGTCAGTAGCTTTTACGTTGGAACATTCCGCAATTTCGAAGGATATAGATTGATACAAACCTTTTTTCTGTTGTACTGTTCTTCCAGGTCCACATGTAATAGAAACATGAATCATATTCTCAGTTCTCATTTCTCCTCTTTCCAACAAATAATATGGATTATACAAAAATTGATTTCGTTGATAAGGTAAAAACATTTGAAAACAATCATTTTCAGGGATGTTAAAATGTTCAATTAATGAAAGATGGATACATTCACCTATCTTTTTCAACTCTTCTTTATTTAATATATTTTCATGATAATAAACGTTCACAAAAGGCATACATTTTCATTCCTTTTTCTTAATTTAGCATTCAACAACATATCATCGTGAAATATGTAAAATCTCATAAATAGTAACATCGTCCATTACATCTATTTCAGGCTTTTCCTTATAAAAACTGAATTGACTATATCCCCACTTATCCGGATTATAAACTATTACATTTCCTAAACATTTTTCTATGTTTTGCACATTTTCATTTACTTTATTTAATTGCGTCCCAATCAGCGATTTACTTTGAGAAATACTTCCTACATATTCAACAGCATATCTACTTTTTCTAAAATCATTACTTAAATTAACAACTAATGGAACACCTATATTTATTTGTTGCCACCCAAACGATTGCAAAATATTATCGTAATACCCTTCGAATATAAATTTGTTCATCCCTTTATGACCATTCCACATATATAAAGGTGCATAACAATTATAGAAATTCCCATCCTTACCTGTCTCAGTAATTAAATAAGCCTTAAAATTTAGTTCTTGAAAACCATCAGTTTTAAACCCATTATCCTTTACCCTTTTTTTAATAATCTCCATGTCATAATCCTTTGGTAAAATGACCTTATATTGCATTCCAATCATGATTATCACTCACTTTCGATCTTATATACATAATGATAAACCGATGATTGGCTGACGTAAAATAGGTATAAATTATGTTTGGTATCATTTATAATGATACCGTATAAGGGGCTGAAATAAATGGAAATAAATGATCTTATTATATTTAAAACTGTAGCTAACGAAGGATCTATTAGTAAAGCTGCTAAAGAGCTAGGCTATGTACAACCAAATGTAACTGAGCGAATCAAAAAATTAGAACAAGAATTAGAAACACCTTTACTACATAGAGATAACAAAGGTGTTTCCCTGTTACCTTCTGGTGACATTTTATTAGACTACACGAATAAAATATTAGCTCTTTTAGAAGAAGCGAAAGATGAAATTAAAACAAGTGCTTCTTCTTATGTAATAGCGACGTCACAATCTATTTTGACTAATTATTTAAGTATGCGTATTAAAGAAAATTTCAGGAATTATCAAATATATATAGAAAGTAGTAGCCATTTACAAAAACTACTACAGCAACAAAAAATTGATATGGTCATAACTTATGAGGATTATCCCGACGCAGCGTTTAAAAAAGTATTCACCACTTCAATTTCTGTAGGCTTATTAAAAGCGAAAGAACAGTTTAACATTGACTTTTCAAAAGAACTTTTCTTTGTTAGTAACGATAAAAAGTGCCCTTTTAGAAATATGACACTACAATTTCTAAAAGAAAACAATCTATCCCAGCATCAACTTCAACAGTTAGATTCTTATTCGCTTATTGAAGAGTTTATTGTTGAGGGAAATGGGATAGCTTTTTTACCGATTAGAAATGATAAATTAGTTCCAGTTGAAAATGTCGCGGTTGAAAAACTACCTATTAACTTCTTTACAACTCGAGACTTAGATAAAGTGATTCCAGGTGAACTATTTAATTAATAAAGAGGCTACACTTGTCGTATTTTACGGGTAAATAGATATCCCTTTTTGAGTCGCTAATATAACTTCATATACTATCGTACGGCTTAATAAAATAAAAAGGGATGTTACCTAGTTAATATGTTTAACGACTAGGACATCCCTTTTCATCTTGAAGACTTATTTCACACGTTCTGCTCCACCCCTGTACTCTTCTCCTTCTTACTTCTTTTAAAATTCTTCAACTTCTTAATCGTTCCAACTAACCCTTTTGGAAAAACTAACAACACGATAATGTATAATAAGCCTAGAATAATCGTCCATCTTTCAAAAATCGGATATTCTGTTGCTAGTTCTGATAAATAATATTTCAGTGATTCAATAATTCCAGCTCCAGCAATGGCTCCGATTAACGTTCCAACTCCTCCAATCATTGTCATCAATAATGCGTTTAGCGTCATTTCAATTGAAAATACAGTCGTATTTACAAAACGCAATGTGATAACGAATAAACCACCGCTAATCGCAGCCACTACTCCTGCCACTACACTTGCGATAATTTTATAATGAAGAACTTTATATCCAAGCGCTTCAACACGTTGTTCATTTTGGGAAATGGCCTTTAATACTTTTCCAATTGAAGACTTTGTGAAAAGACGTAACAAGATGAAAATGACGATTAGACATATAAATGTTATATAATAAAATGTAAAACGATCACGGAATATATCTGGTACACCAAATGTAAATCCATCTCCTCCGTGAGTCAGTGAACGCCATTTTTCAGCAAGTACAAAAAACAGCTGGGAAATAGCGAGCGTTAACATTGCATAAAAATGACTTTTCAAACGTAATGAAAGCATACCAATTATATAACTAACGATGGCTGATACAATAATTGCGGCTGCTATTCCTATAAAAAAGTTTGTGATAGACACCCCTTGCCGATCAAATAAGAGTGCCACACCATACGCTCCTATTCCAAAGAACATACAATGACCGAATGAGACAATGCCTGTATAGCCAAGTAGAACATCAAAGCTCATAGCGAAAATAGCAAAGATGAAAATTTGAGTGAACAAAATTAACAAGCTCCGTGAATCATTTACGAATGGAAATACACTTAAACAAACGAGCATAAAAACTCCGAAGTATACTTTAATTCGATCCGATGTGCTGTTCACCATTTCACCCCTTTTCACCAACAAGTCCTGTTGGCTTCACTATTAAGAAAAATAGTAACATTAACATATTGATTGCTAGAGATAAATCTGGCACATAATACGCTGTAAAAGCACCAGCTAATCCAACAATTAAAGAAGCGATTGCTGAACCTTGCACACTACCTAATCCTCCAATGATAACTACTATAAAGGCTAAAATTGCATACTGCATACCCATTTCAGCGAAAATAACTCCTGAATATGGCGCTAGTAGGAAACCACCTAATGCTGCCATCCCCGCTCCTAATAAAAAGACAAACGAGAATATCGCTTTTACGTTAATTCCGAGAGCTTGAACCATCTCTTTATCTATTACACCAGCGCGAATCATTAGCCCTATCTTTGTTTTTTTCAGCAGTAATAGTAAAGCGATGTAAATTAGTATCCCGATTAAAATAACGAATAGGCGATATTTTATTAAGATAACTCCTCCAAATGTAAAACTTCCTTGAAGCCATAACGGTAATTTTGCAGCAATTGGATTAGGTCCCCAAAATATTTTGATGCACTCACTAAGAACAAGCATACCTCCGAGTGTAACGAGAAGCTGCCGAACATGGTTTCCATACACTGGTCTAATAAGAAATCTTTCTAAAATGAAACCGAGAAACATCCCCATAGCGACTGCTCCGATTAATGCTAATAAATAGCTACCTGTCAGATTGAATAGCCAAACGCCTGTAAATGCTCCCCATGCAAATAAACCGCCATGTGCAAAATTCAGTACGCTCATTAAACCGAAAATAAGTGATAGACCAGAAGCTAATAAAAAAATCAGCATCCCTGTCGAAACACCGTTTACAAATAAGTTAATTAACACATCCACGTTCTATCCCCCCGTATCAATGTTAAGAAATACCTAAATATTTATGACATGTTTCCTTATCCTCTCGCAGTGCATTCATAAAACCGTTATGCACAATGCGCCCATTATCCATAATGTAAAAATAATCCCCGATTTGACTAGCCATCATAAAATTTTGTTCAACAAGTAAAACTGTCGTTTTCTCCTTCATTTTCAAAATAGCTATCATTAATTTTTCTATCATAATTGGAGACAGCCCTTTACTCGGCTCATCAATAAGCAGTAGTCCATCACTATTAATATATGCTCTTGAAATAGCCAACATTTGCTTTTGTCCTCCACTTAAAAACCCACTTTTCTTATGCCAAAATTGTTTTAAGTCTGGAAATAGTTCTAGCATCCAATCTATTTTCTCTTCAGATTCTTTTCCCCTAGCAAGTGCAAATGTCTCTTCTACTGTTAAATCATGAAAAATCCCTTGATTCTCTGGTACATAACCTATACCTTTTCTTGAAATTAAATGTGTAGATAATCCATTTACTTGTGCACTATCATAATAAATTTCACCATTTGCTATCCGGTGAAATCCCATAACCGACCGCAATGTCGTTGTTTTTCCAGCCCCATTTCTTCCAAACAATACTGTAATCGTTCCCTTCTCAACCGAAAGGGACACTCCTTGTAAAATATGAAACTGATCTAAATACGTCTCTATATTATTCACTTGTAGTAGTGCCACTATATAATCCCCCTAAATAAGCACTTTGTACACGCTCATCTTTCATCATTTCTTCCGGCAATCCTTCAGCCAATAACTCACCATGAAATAAAACAATAAGATGATCTGATAAATCTAGCACCATATCCATTTTGTGTTCGATAAGTACGATTGTGCTATCTGGATTCTTTTTAATATTTTCGATTACTTGTAATATAGCCGGAACTTCCTCAACTGAAATACCTGCTGTCGGCTCATCTAGTAGTAATACATCTGTCTTTAATGCTAACAACATAGCAAGTTCTAGCTTTCTTTTTTCTCCGTGAGCTAAGTCTTTAGCTAATACGTCTCCTTTCTCGTGAAGGAGTACTGTCTTCAAAAGACGTCTCGCTTCTCCAGTTTGCTGCTTTAACTTGGCTGCATTCGGAAAGAAACTGTAATAATCCTGAACGAACGATTGAACACTTAAACGTACATTTTCAAGTACTGTTAGCTCTGGAAAAATATTTGTCAGCTGAAAAGAACGACCAATCCCCAAACGCGTTCGATCTGAAATTGATAATTTTGTAATATCCTGCCCTTTAAAATAAACTTCACCTTTCGTCGGAGAAATTTGCCCACTTAATAAATTGAATAGTGTTGTCTTTCCAGCACCATTCGGTCCAATTATTGAAATGAGCTTTCCTTTTTGTACCGTTAAATTAACATCCTTAATAACATGATGATCCCCAAAAGATACACAAAGATTTTTCGTCTCTAACAAATGTGTCATGAAATCCCTCCCACTGAAAGCCATGTTTATGAAAGAAACAAGTATAAAGAGGGTATCCCCTCTTTATACAAAAACAACAGAAAATTCAGTTTATTTATTTTGAACAGACGGTTCTGTTTCTTTCATTGTTAATTCTCGCTCTAACACTGGTACAGGATAATCAACACCCTCTTGCTTTTTCAGCGTTATAGAATAAAGAGTTTGTAATGCTTGATGATCCTTCTCTCTAAATTTCATCTTTCCTTTCGGTGTCTCAAATTCCATCCCTTCCATTTTCTTAATAAGTGTATTTACATCTGTATCGCCCTTCGTTTTCTTTAGAGCTTCGACAATAGAAATTGCTGCTGACATTCCTCCTGCTGTAAACAAATCTGGAACAGCACCATTAAAACGTTTTTTATGTTCTTCTACTAGCCAATCGTTCACCTTATTCTTCGGAAGTGAGTGATAATAAACGGAAAACCCTTGCATCCCTATTAGCGCATCCATCGTTTTTAATGCTGGTATATCAGGTGCACCAGTAGAAATTTTAATCCCTTGCGCTTCCACATTCATATCTTTCAACTGTTTCCATGGTGAATTCGCACCTGCCCAAACGATAAATAAATAATCTGGTTTTGAACTAATAATATTTTGAATATTCGCAGTGAAATCCGTTGAATTCGTATCCGCGTATTGCTCGTTTACAATATTCGCACCTAATTTCTTCGCTCCCGCTTTAAATGCTGCAATTCCTTCACGACCGAAAGCATTATCTGGAGCAAACGTCGCAATCTTTACATCTTTTTTAGCAATTGAGGCAGCCCCAGCAATCGCGTCTTGTGAAGAGTTTCTTCCTGTTCTAAAAATATATTTATTCCAGTTCTTCCCGGTAATACTATCAGCAACTGCCGGTTCTACAACCATAATTTTTTCATATTCTTCAGCTAGTGGTAATACTGCTAATGTATCACTTGAACTAGACGATCCGACTAAAAAATCAACTTTCTCTTCTTCTAATAATTTTGTAGCCTTTTTAACTGCTACATCTGCTTTCGTTTCTGTATCTTCTACAACAAACTTAATCTTCTTTCCTTCTACTTTCCCTGTTCCACCAGTTGCATAGTCTAACCCTAATTCAAATCCATTTACCGTTTGTTTTCCATAAGATTCTAATGGACCTGTTAATGAAGCAAGAACCCCTACCTTAATCGTTTTTTCATCTTCTGTACTTGTCTTCTTTCCTGAACAAGCCGCTGTTACTAATAATGACCCTAAAACACAACCAGTAACCATCGTTCTTAGCCATTTACGTTTTTTCATCGACATTGTGATCCTCCCCATACTTTTCTTTCTGATAGAATCAAACACGCCAAATTCCCCTGCCCGTAATCATGACTTTAAAATTGGTAATGGAAACTCTTGTAGTAACCTCTACATTCGGCATAAATCTATAATCACCTTCCTATTAAATGGAAACGGACATACAATCAATATATATTCGGTTGTTCAAATGAAATTACTGTTTCACTACATTAATCATCACGCAAAAAGCTGCAAATAATTGACTTAATACATTAAGTCAATTATTTGCAGCTTACCTAAAAAACGATTTAAAAAATGGATTAATTATTTTCGACCTTCTCTAACCCTTCAACCAATTGCTTCTTATCTAATCCTTCCCCTATTACTACCAAGTTTGTCGGGAAACCGAAGTCTTGTTCCAGTAAAGTTGGTACGCCAAATGAATATTGGAATAAGTGAGGGTATTTATCTCCATGGAATTTCACAAATCCTTTTACGCGATAAATACTATCTGGTAAATTCGAAAGCCATTCGTATAATTTATCTTGATCAATCGATTTCGTAAATTGATACGTCATCGTTTGTATATGTAAATGCTGTTTGACATGTAGTGTCTCATGTTCCCCATCATTCGTAAATTCAGCTTCTTCTATGTCTTCTAAAGATATATTACAATATTTTGTTTCAAACAATTTCGCATGATTATTTATTGCTTTCACGTCTTCAAGTACTTTGTTCTTATCCGAATCTGTTAATAAATCTGATTTATTAATAAGAATATGACTTCCATATTTCATTTGCTCATGTAATAGCTGTTGTACATTTGCACTTAATATACTTCGGTTTAACCATCTTACTGCATCTAATACGACTACTATAGATTTCACTTCAAGGAAAGGAGCTAAAATTGGTGATACACATGCATCTAACACTTCAATTGGATGTGCGACGCCTGTTGTTTCTATATAAATTACGTCCGGTCTTTCCTGTTGATATAGTGAATGCAATTGTATTTCAAGCTCTTCTTTTAACGTACAACAGATACATCCTTTCAGAAGTTCCTTTAACACATTCTCTTTTCCAATAATATCTGTATCTACCGAGTATTCACCGATTTCATTCATCAAAACTGCAACTTTTCGATTTTTCTTCTTTTCTGCTAATAATAAATTTTGCAGCAATGTTGATTTTCCGCTACCTAAAAAACCACCTAATATATGAATTTCTACTTTACTCATTTGACCGACCATCCATTTCTCTACTTCAAATTTCTTCAAAGCGTAATTATTACGATTTATATTTATCATTTTATTAAAAGAATACTTATTTGTAAACAAAACTGCTAGATTATCGTTTCATTTTCATTCACTTCATGAGCAACTCTAATTCCAGACTCGATTGCTCCCTGCATCCATCCATGTGTTAATGTCGTATGTTCTCCTGCAAAGTGCACTCTACCCGCTGGCGGCGTAATATATGGAAACAATTCAAGCTCTTGCCCTGGTTCAAAAGCTGTAAATGCTCCGCAAGAATACGGATTTTGACTCCAGCTAAAAGATTCTCCCGCAACATACTCACTATAAACCACATTCCCATAAATTTGCGCTAAATTTTTCAACGCATAACGAATACGATCTCTATCCGAGAGACTATCCCACGTTAACGCCTCATCTGCCCACGTATAGCTTGCTATAACGATAGCTGCCCCTATGCCATAGCTCGGATAATATGTAAAACGTATCGGTAAATCGGTAATAGATTTCCCACCACACTGCCCCGCTCTTTCCCAAAATCTACTTTTGAACTCTATCGCAATTTTAGCCGCTGCAATATAATTCAATTCACGAATTGCCCGTCTTTTATAATAAGAGAATAAATGATACGGCTGGACTTCTACAAATCGCAAAGCTGAAAATGGAATTGTGACAATAGCGATGTCACCAGTTACTATACATGAATTTAACGTTTGTTCATGTGTTACTTGCATCATTACTTTATTATCTTCCTGTATAATTTTTTCTACTTTATACGGCATAAAAATATTATCCTTTAGCTCTGGTAAAAATGAATTTGGTAATGCGTCCATCCCGCCTGTTATCTCATAATATTTCGTCGTTGAAGTGAAAAAGATCATTTCGCGTAATACTTCAATTAAAGACATTCCCATGTATGCTTCCATATCAAGAAGTACTCCAATCATATCTATTGCCCCATCTGAATAATACTCGGTTAAAAATGAACCAAGCGAATATGTTTTATACTTTTTTTCAACAATAATCCAGTTTTTATTAGGATCTTTCTTAATATAATTAAGTATCGGTTCCAATACCTCTAACATTAATCCTTCTGCCGTTTTCCCCCTTTCTTTATTTAAAACTGGATATCCAAGTACACTTGGGTCCTTTTCAAACACATCCAATCTCGTTCTTTTGTTATTCGTATAAATTATATCTGAAGAAGTTTTATTAATAAAAAGGTTTAACGGTAGTTTAAATTTACGAATGTAGGCTAAAGTTAAATCATGAGTATCCGGAATACGCATAGGGCCTGCGTTAAAATATAACCCTGCGCTAAATGGTTCACGAATCGTATATACCCTGCCACCTATTCTGTTATTCGCTTCTATAATCGTTACCTCGTGTCCAGACTCTTTTAATAAAGATGCTGCAACTAATCCAGACATCCCTGCACCGGCAATTGTAATCCGTTTGGGGTTATTTGTTTTGGCAAGCCCTTCATGAATAATTTGAAGCATTTCTTCCATCGATAATGGATTCCCCATGCCAATTCCCCTTTTATGAAGGATTTTACTGAATTATATTCGTTTAACGGGATTACTATGTTTCATTCAAGCAATTGAGCGGATACATTTTCAATTACTTGAATATCTTTTATAAAATGTAATAAAATAGATATGAAACTATAGAAGTAAGACGTATTATCTTACATAATAAAATTAATGAAATTGCGAGGAATTTTGAAATGAAAAAAGGTATTAACCGTGTTGTATTAGTAGGAACAGGAGCAGTTGGGTGTAGTTATGCTTACTGCATGATTAACCAAGCTGTAGCTGAAGAATTTGTTTTAGTGGATGTAAATGAAGCCAAAGCTGAAGGAGAAGCAATGGATTTAAGCCATGCGGTTCCTTTCGCACCAGCTCCAACAAAGGTTTGGAAAGGTAGCTATGAAGATTGTAAAGACGCAGATCTTGTTGTAATTACTGCTGGGTTACCACAAAAACCAGGTGAAACACGCTTAGACTTAGTTGAGAAAAACGCTAAAATTTTCAAGCAAATTGTTCGTAGCATTATGGATAGCGGATTTGATGGCATCTTCTTAATCGCAACTAACCCTGTAGATATTTTAACTTACGTAACTTGGAAAGAGTCTGGATTGCCAAAAGAACGCGTAATTGGTTCTGGTACAACTCTTGACTCAGCTCGTTTCCGTTATATGTTAGGTGAGTACTTCGATATTGGGCCTCATAACATTCACGCTTATATTATCGGAGAGCACGGTGATACAGAACTTCCTGTTTGGAGTCACGTATCAATTGGCATTCAAAAACTAGAAACGCTTCTTGAAAAAGACAACACATATAACCAAAAAGATTTAGATGATATTTTCATAAACGTGCGCGATGCAGCTTACCACATTATAGAACGAAAAGGTGCTACATACTACGGCATCGGCATGTCACTGCTGCGTGTTACGAAAGCAATCTTAAACAATGAAAACAGCGTATTAACTGTATCAGCATACCTTGAAGGTCAATACGGCCAACAAGATGTTTATATTGGCGTACCTGCTGTCTTAAACCGCGGAGGCGTTCGTGAAATTTTAGAAGTTGAATTAAGTGAAGAAGAAGAATTAAAATTCGATCACTCTGTTCAAGTATTGAAAGAAACAATGGCTCCTGTTCTTTAATCATATATTTTAATCAAAAAAGCAATCCAATTTATATTGGATTGCTTTTTTATATTTTTACAGTTCCCCCTCAATTTAAACGGTAATATTATCTATAATAAAGTGAAACTTTAATCAGTGGGGGTTTTGTTCATCCCCCACTGATTATCAGCCCTCACCAATCGGGCGTTTACGGACAGTTTATCTCCCACCTAACTTCTTTGCTCCACCCGAATTTTGAGGTGGGCGTTTTACTGCCCGTTAATGCGGGATAGAAAGGAGTGATTTTATGAATGATTCTTGGACAATTGTCATCCTCTTACTAGCTGTAGCCGCATTAATACTTTTTCTCTTTTTAATCATCCGAACATTATTTCCAGCCAAAAAATATGATAAGAATCTCGGATTGATTCTTATCATTTTAAGCTTATTAGCAATACCAATCAGTATCTTCCTTATAGGAGGATGGGCAGGTATGGGGGTCGGCATAATCGCGGTGTTTATTTTTACTGCTGTTATTATAGCTTTAATTGCAAATAAATTTATAAAACTACCTCCTCCAAAGAAAAAATAAGAAATAACCGATGTTTTCTCCAAAAGACAACATCGGTTATTTCTATCACTTATTACTTTAAATCGATTTATCATTATTTACGTCAAGTACATCTAATAAAAAGATAAAGATCGGTATCCCGATAATAAGCCCCCATATTCCGAGAAAATGCTCTGAAAAGATGAGAATCATAAATGTATAAAAGACAGGCAAATTCGTTTTTGCAGACATAAATTTTGGATTTAAAAAATAACTTTCAAGAGCATGGATTATTGTAATGAATACTAGTATGTATACAACATACATAACTCCACCGACGTTATAGGCAATTATACAAAGTGGAAACAGGGAAATAATAACACCAGCAACTGGAATCAAACCGAGTAGAAAGACCATGACAGCTAATACAAGGAGCTGTGGAAATCCTAAAATGACAAGTGCGATTACAGTGAGCACACAATTGACCACCGCAATTAAAAACTGTGCTTCAATCACCTTTCCAAACGATCTTGCAAATCTTTCGCCGAAATATGCAATCTCCTCATAAAAAATCTTTAATTTACTATCTTTAAATTTAGACGTGAACGAAATAATACGCTCTTTTTCTAATAAGAAAAATAAGCTTAGAATAAGAGACAATAGTATTTGCAAACTTACCTTTCCTATGTTTGCTATTGATTGATAAATGACATCCACACCTTGTTCAATATATTTTGATACTTCCATTTCATTAATTGCTGAAAGTACGTATCTAATCATCTCATTATCAGGTGGATGTTGAAAAAATAATTTAAATTGATAAATTAATTGTGAAATTTGTATCGTTAGTACCGGTAAATACTTATACAATGTTGTGACAATAAAGGTCACTAATATTATATATAAACAAGCAATAACTACCTTCCTATTCACTTTCAACTTCTTTGAAATAAAACGTTGAAACCGATCCATTAAAAATGTCAGTATAAACGTAATTAAAATTAAATTGATCATACTTTTTAATCCATATAATACAAGCGCTAATATTATTAAAACGAGAAACCGTTGAAACCCTCTACTTCGAAAAAAATTTTTCACTTCATTCATTAAGATTTAACCTCCCCCTTCAATGGATGGAAATTGAATATATTACATTTTATGAACTTCTATAGACAATCTTTCTTACTAATTGGGCATAATCCTTTTTTTCTTTTTTAATGTCGGATTTTTCAACTCTATCTTTTATTTTTAGGTGGGTGTGTTCATACGCATATCCTACGTTACCTTTCCCCATTTTTTTCATATTGTTTCCTCCACTCTAAAAATTGTTCTTTAATAGATTTTTCATATTGAAAAAAGAGAGTTATCTATTACTTAACTCTCTCTAGAAAAATGCTAAATGAAAAGCTTAATTATTTCAATCTAATCATTTCTTTTTTGCATTTGCTTCGCTAACAATTCCTTCACTTGGTTATACGTTAACCCTGAATTTTCATTTAAACGTTTTACTTCCTCAACGTTAGTACCTACCACTGTATATTTTTTCTCATCACTCATATTTCCACTCCCTTTTTCACCAGATCATTTTTTATATTTCTTCCCTAAACTCTTATAAATTAATACAAATAAGAAAACTGTACTAAATTTAATAAGTAAAGGGAATTCAGTTGCGTAAGAGGAATAGATAAAAAAATGTCGAATTTATTATACTTGTTGAATTTGAGGACTTGGAGGATACATTTTGAAAAAATATGAGTTTAAAAATAACATTCCAACATTGGAAGAGTACAAATATTTGTGCGATTCTGTTGGATGGTCTAATTATATGAATTTTGAAGTAGCGGAAACATCACTGAAGAATTCTATTCACTGCATCACAGTCAAAGATAATGATCAAATTGTGGGTATGGGGAGAATTGTTGGCGATGGAGCTATCTATTTCTATATTCAAGATATAGTGGTTCATCCAGATTATCAGAAAAATGGTGTTGGTAAAGAAATAATGCATATTTTGGTTGAATACTTAAATCGAAATGCCCCGGATAAGGCGTTTGTTGGTTTGTTTTCATCACAAGGTAAAGAATCTTTCTATGAAAAATATGATTTTAAAGATTACTCACCAAACATGACGGGGATGTTTACTGTCATTTCAAAAAAATAAGCATATAGATTATTGATTGTAAGGAAAGACATCGATTCATATGGAGGAAATTGTTCTTGAAGTAACATTCCCAACAACAGAGTTTAAATATTACATACGAAAGGACAGTACATATATGGCTAATATGTACTGTCCTTTCATTTATCTAACCTTTTCATTTTGATAAGTATATAACAGATTCCTTCTCGTTATATATTAAATTTCTTAATAAAATTTCACTACATCTTCAGTAGGTAAGAACGTTCTTTCTCCTGGTTGTTCATTTGGCTCACCAAATGGCATTTGACCTACTAAACTCCACTCTGCTGGAATGTTCCAAGTTTCTTTTACTTCAGCATCTACGATTGGATTGTAATGTTGCAGTGATGCGCCAATTCCTTCAGCAGATAATAGCATCCACACAGTATGTTGTAACATTGCATTACCTTGATGAGACCAGAATGGGAATTGATTTTTATATAATGGTGCATTTTCTTGCATTTTTTCTACAGTTGCTTGATCTTCAAAGAATAGAACTGTCCCTACACCTGCATGGAAACCTGTTAGTCTTTCTACAGTCGCCTCAAAGTTTTCTGCTGGTACGCGTGATCTAAGTGTTTCTTTTACGATATCCCAAAACTTTTCATGCTCTCCATCCATTAATACAACCATACGGCCACTTTGCATATTGAATGAAGTTGGTGCATGTAAAGCTGTTTTTAAAACTTCTTCAATTCTTTCTTTTGTAATTGCATCATTTTTTGTTACTTTACGAATTGAACGGCGGTTCACAATTGCTTCTTTTAAATTTGTTGTAGTTGCTGACATTTTAATTCCTCCAAATGTATGTTTTTTTATTTAAACAAATCAATTCGATTCTTTCATGCAAAACGAATTAGCAATATCCATCCGTATTACATTGCATTCCTTCAAATGAATTTGTTTTATCCTTTTCAATTTCTTTATCAATTACTCTTTGTAGTGTTTCTTTACTAGCCAGCCCTTGAATGACTTCATCACCAATCATGACAGTTGGTACCGCCATAATATTCGCTTCATCATATGCATGCTGAATTGCTTCTTGATGTTTTTCTTTATATTTTCGAGTTACTAAAGCATCTTTAAATTCAGCTTCTGGAAGCCCTACTTCTACCGCTAGTTTTGTTAACACATCAATATCTTCAATGTTTTGTTCTTCTTGGAAAAATGCGGTGAATACGCGGTGATGATACTCATTTCCTAGCCCACGTTCTTTCGCAAATTCACATCCTTCAAAAGCTAAATGTGTATATGGATGCGGTGAAACACGTGGCAGACGCATATCGATTCCTAATTTTTTCGCTGTAGGAAGAATGAAAGCATCCCATGAGCCTAATTTTTCTGGCTCATTCCATGGATCTATTTTTGAATATGGACTTGGACGTAATTCAAATGGCATCCATTCAATTTCTACATCTTTCTCTTTCGCTACTTCATCTAATGGACCTTTTGCTAAAAAACAAAATGGACATATAAAGTCTGAGTATACTTTCATTTTTACAGTCATAATTTTTACACCTTACCTTTATAGTTGTAATCAAAACAGTTACATTGATAACAAAAAAATATAGATACTATTTTAAGCATTCATTTTCTCTTGTAAAGATTCAAACAACTGCCCCATCGTAATATTTTTCAAAACTTCTTCCATCGCGGATTGTGCTTGAATTAATATAACTTCTAACACCACTTGAATATTCGCGCCAATTGGACAATCTGGATTTGGTTGCTCATGAATATGAAATAGTTTATCCTCTTCCACTACATTTACTGCATGATACACATCTAACAACGTGATTTCATGTAAATCCTTTAATAATCCCGCGCCACCTGGTCCGCGATTTACGTAAACAAATCCAGCTTGTTTCAAGTACGACATTATTTTACGAATGACTACCGGATTTGTATTTACACTTTCGGCCATATAGTCTGAAGTGCAAAGTGAAGATGGATTGTTTTTTAAAATAGATAAAATATGAACAGCTATAGAAAAGCGGCTACTAATTTTCATCGTGATCACCACCTCGATGTAATCATTATAGTTACAACGAAAAGATAAGTCAATCCTTTTGATAGATTTTTTATAAGCAAATTAAAAAGTGTCCCATTATGATATATGGGACACTTCTTTTTATTCTGTAAATAGCGCTTGAAATTCTTCAATAAATAGCTGCACAGCGATTGAAGAATCCTTTAATGATGGAACAGCTAAAGCAATTTCTCTCCATACTTGCGGTTCCAACTCTCTCGTTTGCACATTTTTTGGTAAATTCGTTAAAGATAATTCAGCTAATATTGCAATACCTAATCCTTCTTGAATCATATTTAAAGCTGTAGTAACGGTCGAAATTACATACTCAGCCCGAAGTGGTACGTTGGCTTGTTTAAACATATCAATAATGGGTGGTTCGTATCCGCCCTTACATAATATGATCGGTTCATTCTCTAAATCACTAATTGTAATAGAGTCCTTCTTACAAAGAGGATGATCCTCTCTTAAGATAACAACCATTTTCCCCTTCGTTAATGGGACAATCTCCATATCTTTATTAGGCAAAATAACAATTCCTATATCAACAACCCTCGATACTAACCAATCTTCAACTTCTTTAATCGTTCCTTCACAAAGAACGACTTCTAAGTTCGGATACTTCTCCTTAAAAAGATTTATCATTTTGGGTAAGAAATGCGCAGAAGCACTCGGAAAACTCCCAATTCGAATCGTACCAACTTCGTGTCCTTTCTCCATCGCCACCTCTTGTTCAATCTTCTCAACACCGTTCAAAATCTCTCTAATATGTACAAGAATTCTGTTTCCAACATCCGTAACGATTAACCCTTTTCGTTTATCGCGTATTAGAATAGTAACTCCTAACTCTGACTCAATACTTGAAATCGCATGACTAACGGCTGGCTGTGTCATATTTAACTCCCCGGCTGCCTTCGTAAAACTACCTAACTCAACAGTTTTTATTAATACTTGAAGTTGTGTAATGGTCATAACTAATCACTTATACTCCTTATAAAAAAGATTCATTTTATTTATCATAGTCGATATCATATCATAGTGAAATGAATGACAACAAGGAGGTCTTACCGTGACACAGCTTTCTCGAACTAAAGCGACAATAATCCTTACCTTTCTCGTTATTATGTGGGGAATTAATTGGCCGTTATCAAAATTCGCTTTGCATTACACACCACCCGTACTCTTTGCAGGGATTAGAACATTAATAGGAGGATTTATCCTACTTATTTTCGCATTACCGAAATACAAACAGTTAAATTTAAAGGAAACTTGGCATCTATACTTTATTTCATCTTTACTCAATATTATTTTATTTTACGGATTACAAACTGTCGGACTTCAATACATGCCCGCCGGACTATTCTCCGCAATCGTATTTCTCCAACCTGTCTTACTCGGCATTTTCTCATGGATTTGGCTTGAAGAGGCAATGTATGGCTTGAAAATTTTCGGACTTATTCTTGGATTTATTGGTGTAGGGGTTATTAGCTCTAGTAGTTTAACTGGACATATTTCTATTATCGGTGTTCTACTTGCTTTAGGCTGTGCCATCGGCTGGGCACTCGGCACAGTATTTATTAAGAAAACTGGACACCGCGTTAATGCCATTTGGATGGTAACACTTCAGCTTATTATTGGCGGACTTTGCTTAATCGGATTTGGTTCAGAATTTGAAAGCTGGTCTAACATCGCTTGGAGTATACCATTTGTAAGTGTACTACTATTCATCTCATTCTTTGTTATTGCAATGGGGTGGCTTGCTTACTTCACACTTGTTGGAGCTGGTGAGGCTAGTAAAGTTGGAGCTTATACATTCCTTATCCCTCTTATCGCTATTATTGTAAGTTCAATTTTCTTACATGAGGCAATTACGATTAGCTTATTTATCGGTCTATTATTTATTGTGGTGAGTATTTGTTTTGTGAATATAAAACCGAAAACACTTGCTGTAGGGCAGCAAGTTGAAGTGAAATAAATAGACATAAGAAAGAGCCTACTTTTTGTAGGCTCTTTCTTATGTCTATTTTGTGCACCATCACTTTAAGTACCAACAAAAGGGAGATCTCTCTTTTTATTATAACTATCCATATCAATAATCTTTCAGCTCTATCCCGTTAGCAGCTTTCGCTATCATTTTCGAAATCATCTTAAATTGTACAACCATAATGGTTGGTATACGCAACATTAAGTTGCGAAGAAAGATTTTGAAGTTTGATTTTTCAACCATACTCCCGGCAGCCATTAATCCTATTTTTTGATTTTTCTCAACAAACTTTCTCATTTTTTGTTCATAGGCAATAAATGCACGGGCGAAGTCACCATCTGCAGCTTTGAGTTCACCAGCTAATACGAAAGCCCCGACAAGCGCCAGGCTAGAGCCTTGACCCGATAAAGGTGATGGGCCATACGCTGCATCGCCTACCAATGTAACCCTCCCCTTTGACCAGGTCGGCATGTGAATCTGGCATATCTCATCAAAATAAAAGTCTGTCGCATCTCTCATGGTCTTGAGTAGATGCGAGGTTTCCCAACCTGTCTGACCTAAGAAGGCATTTTCTACAAGTTTCTTTTGAGATTCTATATCATAGCGGTCGTACTTCAATGCCTCTGATTGGAACAAGAACATCCCCCTTGCCTCGGTATTGTCACGAGCACTATATATACCTACTGTTTTGCCTGGTATCGTATAAAGCAGCTGGTGGTGGTCGAGGTTGAGGTAATTCTCGAGGTTAAAAATTGAGATATAACAGCCAAGCGTACGTTTAAACTGTGCTTCGTCGCCAAAAGTTAAGGTACGCACATTAGAATGGAGCCCGTCCGCACCGATGACCAGGTCAAATCTCTGTGGCTTTCCATGAATAAATTGAACTTCTACACCAGCTTCAGTATCATGTATAGCGGTAATCGAATCGCCCCAAATGTATTCAACCGTATCCTTGGTTAAATCGTACAAAATGTTACTAAGATCGTCACGCATGATTTCTATGTCCAGACCCTGCTGGTTCCCCATACTCGCTTCGCTTATTTGACCTTCGAACTTACCCTCGCTGTTCACGAAATAAACACCAGTCATGTTCGTGTCAGCTGCACGAACTTGATCAAGTATGTCCATCCCCTTAAGCACCGTAATAGCTGCACCACGGATATCAACCCCGTAACCCCCCGTGCGCAATGCTGGTGCACGTTCTATTACAGTCACGTCGAATCCGTGGCGTTGAAGCCAGTAAGCAAGTGCCGGGCCGGCAATGCTCGCACCAGAAATAAGGACGCTCATCGTTTGTATCATAATTGCTTATTCACTCCTATCCTAATTAAAGCCTTAACATCTCCACAGTATATTCACGACCTATTCTACTTATTTACCACAACAAAATAATAGGAATTTAATTTTCCAACAAAATGGTCCACTTCAAAAAGATACGTCTTTTTATATGCACCCCTCGATTTTGATTAAAAATTAATTTCAGTAGCTTTCATAAATATTTAATATAAAAATTGTATCTCAACTTTCCGCTCAGCTGAGCAAATATTCTTGTGGTTTCATTCTTCTCATGACCAAGTAAGCTTTTTATTACTTCAAGTGGCGCACCGTTGTTAATCATATATGTAGCATAGATGTGACGTAATTGATGAGGATGAATACTCTATTTAATCCCAGTACAATTTGATATACGTTTGATAATAAATCTTAGGTTATCAATACTTATACGTCTTTTGAGCCTTCTTCCCGTAATAAACAAACCAGGCCCCTCATCATCGCTTTCATCTAGATGCCTTTTTAACCAAATAGTGCAACGAGTATTAAAGTATACCTCCCTTTCTTTATCACCTTTCCCATGCACAATGACAGAATTCGTTGAGAAGTTAATATCATCACGATTCAGTTTTACGACTTCCCCAATACGGCAGGCCGTAGAATACAAGAATTCAAATACTGATATGATTTCTCTCGTTGTATTGGGATGTTTATAAACCATCAATTTTTCGTTCCTCTCCTATTCTTCATACTTCTGTTCATTAGCCAAAGTATGAAGAATAAGAGCTTTTTTATATACAAATAATAAAGCTCAAGGAGTTGTTGACATGAATTTCATATTAAATATATTAGGGATTTTCATTGTAATATTATTCGTTTTCCTATGTTCGCCTAATAAAAGAAAAATAAAATGGAGACCAATCAGTATTCTAATAATATTGGAACTTTTTATTACATGGTTTATGTTAGGTACCAAATTGGGTAGTATCATAATTAATAAAATTGCGTCATTTTTCAGTTGGCTACTATCATGTGCGAATGAAGGTATTCGATTTGCATTTCCTTCAGCTATGGAAAATCAAACAATTGACTTCTTCTTTAGCGCATTACTTCCTATCATTTTTGTTATCACTTTTTTTGATATTCTTTCTTATTTTGGAATTTTAACTTGGATTATCGATAAAGTAGGTGCAATCATTTCAAAGATTTCTCGTTTACCAAAGTTAGAAAGCTTCTTTTCCATTCAAATGATGTTTTTAGGAAACACGGAAGCACTTGCAGTTGTTCGTGATCAATTATCTGTTTTAAAAGAAAATCGTTTGTTGACTTTTGGAATTATGAGTATGAGTAGCGTCAGCGGTTCCATTCTTGGTGCTTATCTATCAATGGTTCCAGCAACATATATTTTCAGCGCCATTCCTTTAAACTGTATTAATGCATTAATTTTAGCCAATGTTTTAAATCCTATAGAAGTCACTAAAGAAGAAGATATTATTTATTCACCTTCAAAAAATGAAAAAAAAGATTTCTTTTCTACCATTTCAAACAGCATGCTAGTTGGGATGAATATGGTTATTGTTATTTTAGCCATGGTAATTGGATATGTAGCATTAACAGCATGTTTAAATGGGATTTTAAGTTTTTTTGTAACAGGTTTAACAATTCAAAAAATCTTCTCTATTATCTTTAGTCCCTTCGCTTTTTTACTCGGTGTATCAGGCAGTGATGCTATGTATGTTGCTGAGTTAATGGGGATAAAAATAACAACGAATGAATTTGTTGCAATGATGGATTTAAAATCACACCTAAACTCGTTACATCCGCATACTATTGCAGTTGCAACAACATTTCTAGCCTCTTTTGCTAACTTTAGTACAGTGGGCATGATTTATGGATCTTACAATTCATTATTTGGCGAAGAAAAATCATCAATTATCGGTAAGAATGTTTGGAAGCTTCTTGTTAGTGGAATGGCTGTTTCTTTATTAAGCGCTATGCTTGTGGGGCTTTTTGTATGGTAAATGAATATCGAAGATACTTAACACCCTTACGGATGAAATTTATGTACACAGTGCAAGGCATCAGGAAATCTGTCCCCTTTATCTTTTTAGCCAAGAAGACTCCCTCCTCAAGGAAAGTGAGGGAGTCTATCTCAGTGAGCACACGGGATTTGAATTGACTTTTTGAGTTAGCGAAAAATTGTTGCTGCAGTCAGTAGTGGAATCATATTAATTACTCGTACCCTATCTATTTGATCAAAAGAAAACTGTAATTTAAAAAGAACTAACCAAATAAGTGCTAATGCATAGATTATGAATAATACGAATGTCAATTTTTTATTCCCCAATATTTCTCCTCCAATTTCTTGTCACGCCACCCTGAAACAATGCTGGTTCGCTTATGGGCATCTCTAAAAAGTAAAGAACAGAAGATACAAGAAATTATTTAATTTTTACACTTCAAACACGCATCCCCCTCGGGGCTGCTTAATCTCTAATATTAATTAACAAAGGTCTCATTACTTTCAATGAGACCTTTCAATATTGCCTATCTTTTACGACGTACTACAAAAATACAAGTACTCACTGACGATACAATTGCCAAAATGGATAAGACAATTGCTATTGTTTGCATATTACTTGTACCTTCATTTTTCTCCACACTAGATACTTCACCATGTTCTCCTGTAAGTGACGTACCTTTTGTAATTGCAGTAAGTGAATGTGGTTTCTCTGCTTTCTCGTCGCCTGTCCATTCAACAATTTCTCCGTCTTTATATTGTTGATATGCATCCCAAGCTATTTTTTGTTCTTTATCTGGGTTTTTAGCAACGAAAGTAAATCGTTGGAACTGACCAGGTGCAATTCCCTCTCCTGTTGCTTCCCATATTACAGTTTTAACTTTTCCAGCTGTATCTTTTTGTTCTTCCGCTTTCCATCCTGGCACTGGCTCATACTGCTGAAACTCGACTCCAGATGGTATTTTCAGTGTGACTTTTGTCGTTGCCACATTCTTTTCAACTGGTACCTTTATTGTGTAAGTCTCCCATGAGTTAACATCCGAAGTGGCTGGTTTCACAGTTACATGAGCACTAACAGGTAACGAAAAAATCCCCATCGCAATTATCGTTGCTATCATTGTTGTTCCTATTTTTTTTATACGCTTCATTTTCTATTAACTCCTTTTCATCTATAACGTCTCTTTACCTGCCACCTACAATAAATTTATAATCTATATCGAAGCTATCAAGAGATTTTGTTAATCCATGAACATGTATATTCCAGTTTCCTGTCATGTTAATATACATGCCTTCCGCTTCATATTCTCCTGGTGAAACTGCCGAAACTTTAAATGAACCTTTGCCCATATTCATATCTAACGATTGTGTGGTCAATATAATTTGTTCCATATCAGTAACTGGCTGTCCGTTCTCATCCTTTAAAGTAATATGGAATGTATTTTGTCCTACCTTATTAGGACTTACATTTAGAGTAAGTTCATATCCATTATCTAATTGTTTACTCTCTGTGAAAGGTCCAGTAGGAGGCATCGGCGGGGTTTGTACGTTTGTCATAAAGGCCACGATTATGAAAACGATAACTCCAATGATAAACTCTACTTTCACCGTAGCTCCTAACCTTTGCTGCGCTCGCATTCTCCCTTTCACATAATGAATAATTCCCAATATACCCATACAAACGAATAAAAGTATCTTTGCTAATAAGGCTAATCCATACTTCGTATCAAATAGTGAATGGATCGTTGGAATAAAAAATGTACTGTTAAAAAGACCTGTTAATAAAATCACTATGACAGTACCTGTTGCCCATGGTGAAAAACGCTTAATCGCATCCCAATACATAGCCCACTTACCATCCTCTTTACGTAAAAGAAGAATAATCGATGATAGACCACCAACCCATAATGAAGCTGCAAATAAATGTAGAAAGTCCATAACGACAGCAATTTCTTTAAACTTTAATCCATATGCATGACTATTGAAGGCTTTCATAACAAGTAACCCAATAAATAATAGTATTGGAATGCTCCATACTTTAAAAGACGAAAGCTTTTCACGCTTCATCGCAAAATATGTAACAATTATAAACATACTAATAAGAGCCATTTGAGTGATCCATACATAACCAAAAACAGATAGCTGTAATGTTTCTTTTAATAATAAAGGATCGAATGCTTCTAGCCATGAAACATCAGCATTTATTTTCGCTTGCAATGGTAAATTGAAAAGTAAACTAATGAATATACCAAATAATGATATCCATATTATTTTCTTACTCCTCGACTGAACTTGACTTTCACTTCCTTTATAAAGGATAAGATTAAATAATAGAACACCGATAAATAGAGAAAAACTTGTATATAAAATTCCGCGTTCCACAATCATATCGATTTTCGGAACATAGTCCATCTCTTCTACTTTTATATCATCTGTTCCCGCTTCTGCTGACCCAATACGGAACGGAATAACTCCTTGAATTGGATGTCCATCAGCTGAAATAGCTTTCCACTGAATAGAATAGAGACCATTTTTGAGATTCTCTTTTAAGCCAGCTTCTAATAATTTTTTATTACTTTTATCTATATGAGCATCTTTTAAATCTACTCTTTTACCTGAGGAATCTCTTACAAACAATGTATTAAAATGTGAAACTTGTATATCCTCATCAAATTCAATTTTCACAACAGGTGGTGCTTTCTTTAATGTTTCATTTTCCGTAGGGTTTGATTTTACAACATTCGCATGAGCAGATGCACTTTTTGGTATTAATATGATAAAAACGCATGCAATTAATAGCCATGCCCCTAACCTTCTTATTACTTTCACACTCATTTCACTTCTTTCTTTTTCGTCACTACACTTTCATTACTTTACTTCTTGAATTTTATTCTCCGCTAAACTATTAACCTGATTAAGTATAAGGATCTATATAGTATCAATCTCTATTAATTCCTCACCTCTATACTTCTAATATAATAGTAACTATCCTCATAGACATTACTTATATTTTTAAAGTAGATTATTATTATAGCACAAAATATATTTTTGTAAGTTTCTAAAAAAGAAAAGTTATCGTGAATCATTTGTGAAGAAAATGTGAAATACATAAAGTGAAACTTTAATCAGTGGGTTTTTTGTCCATCCCCCACCTAACTCCCTCACATTCGCCAGCTTTTGAGGTGGGAGTCTTACTGCCCACAAATAGCGGGATAAATAAAAAGGTGGTACGTTAGTACGTAACACCTTTTAAAAAAATATGCTTCTTTTATTTCTCTTCTGGATAATCACAGTACACAATGATTGTTCCTTCTGTATCTGCCGGGTTAAGATATATTAATCTTCTGCTATGTTTATTCATTCGAAGTATATGCTCTAACGTTCGAATACCTTGTTCTTTAAATATGTTGTGTTTCAACATATCCTTTCCCTATTTTTAAATTTCATTTTCTTTTTTAGGGTTACTTTCAATTATTTTTAACAACTGTTTTACCCTTTTATCATATGTATGTTCGATTAGCGTTCTCTTAAGTCCTTCCATCGCAATTTTCTTTCTTTGTGCCGGATTCACTAAATATCTTTCTGCTTTCTCTATAAAATCAGCCGATGAAGTAAATGTCTCAATTTGTGCCCCTGGAATATAGCACTTTTCCAAGTCTGAACGAATATCCGTCATTTGAAAAGCACCTGTACTAGCTATTTCGAATGTACGATTATTAATGGAACAAGCATTTATTTTTACTTTATTTATATTAAATGTTAAATCCTCTATCGAACGATGGATATTAATGTTAATTTTACTTTTTTTGTAATATCCCATACTATTTTTATAAACCAAAAATGGTAAAAGTAAAATTTTATCCTTCAATAACTCATAACTTTTTAGTCTATCCCAATTACATCCTATAATTAGAGTGTTTTTAGTCACTAAGTACTCTGCAATTGAATCAATAAACGCGAGCCGATTATCAAAAGCAGTCCCTATGAAACTAATATCAAATGCGTATTCCTCTTCCGTAAGTATCGGCGTATATAAAGGTGGTTCGGCCGCTAAAGGCAAGTAATATACATTATCACAGCCTAAATCTTTATAAAAATCAATACATCCTGTATCTTGTGTAAAAACATAATCATAATCAAGCACTAAGTTTTTCGTCACATCTGTAAAGTAAGGATCATCTGTAAGCCAGAGTGCAGTCTTAAATTTATATTGCTTTAATTCTTGTATCCCCTTAGTTATCCCTTCTTCAAAACCATGGAATACAATAATGAGAGACGGTTGTATCTTTAAAGCTGTTTTCACCAAGTTTTCGTATGTTACCATCGTTACATTACCAATTGCTTTTTTCAAACTATTAAATATAGATTCCTCTAGCACCGGAAAATATACAGAAGCACCAGATTTAACAAATAATACGTTATAATTTTCAGCACTATTTGAAATCTCCACAGATAGCCACTCTCCAATACATGAAATTAACTATTTATATTAATTGCCTAAAAATATATAGTTGGTTACAAACTACTATTCCCCTTTAACATGTTGCTATGGAAAAGGAGAATAATCAGCTAATTTTCATCTTAGTATAAGATATGACTTTCTTATAAAATGTATAACTTTTTTGTCACTCCACACAAATACATATATTTAAAGGTGCTACGTTAGTACGTAACACCTTTCTCAAAAATATACTTCTTTTATTTCTCTTCCGGATAATCACAATACTCAATAATTGTCCCTTCAGTATCTGCTGGGTTAAGGTAAATTAATCGTCTACCATGTTTATTCATTCGAAGTGTATGTTCTAACGTTCGAATACCTTGTTCTTTTAACTCTTCTAAAGCTACATCTAAATCATCTACACGATACGCAACGTGATGAACGCCTTTACCTTTTTGTTTAATAAATCGGGCTATTGGAGATGTCGTATTATTCGTAGGTGCAAGTAATTCAATTCTATCGCCATCTACTTCAAGAATAGCCACTTCACTTTCAACGCCTGGTGCCTCACTTACGTAACGATCTATTAAAGTTCCTAACAATACCTTTTCATAAAAACGTATCGTACTATCTATATCTCGAACTGCGATGCCGATATGATCAATTGTTTTTTTCATTCTATTTCCCCTACTACTTTATTTTTTCTATCCTTATTAATAGTAACAAAAAAAGTTATAGAAACAAGTCTATAACTTTTTATATTTAACCTATTTTCTTATTCGCTCTAGCTGCTGGTTGAACTTGATTTTTCACTTTTAGAACACTAATACCGTACCCGATAAATCCACCGATAATCGCTGGGAAGATCCACCCTAAACCTACTTCCTGCATCGGAAGGAATTTCGTGAACACTTGGTTTACTACTTCAATGTTAACTCCAGCTGCACTTAATCCGTCAAATAAGCTGATGATAAATGTTACGATTAAACTCACTTGATAAACTTCAGCTCTTCCTTTGAATAATGAGTGGAAGAATGTTAAGAAAATCAACACGATTGCAAGTGGATAAATTGCTGTTAATACTGGAACAGAAACTGCGATTAATTGTGTTAATCCTACATTTGCAACAATTGCACTAAACACACATAACGTAATTGCAATTGCTTTGTAAGGAACATTTGGGAATAACTTATGGAAGAATGAAGAACATGCTGATACAAGTCCCACACTAGTTGTTAAACAAGCTACTGTAATCATTAACCCTAATAATACTCCGCCATATGATCCGAAATAGTAGTTAGAAACTTTCGCTAATACTTCTCCGCCATTCTCTAAATGCCCAAGCTTCGCAACACTTGAAGCTCCCATATAAGAAAGAGCTGTATATATAATCGCTAAAATAGATGCTGCAATGATCGTCGCTTTTGCGCAAACAACCATAATTTGTTTTTTCGTTTTTGCACCTTTTTCTTTAATTGCATTAATGATGATGATTCCGAATACAAACGATGCGAGCGTATCCATCGTTAAGTATCCTTCTTGGAAACCTTTAAAGAATGCATGTGTTGTATAGCCTTCAGCCGGTGCTTGCATATCGCCAATTGGATGAATAAAAGCAACGATTACTAAAATACCGATGAATGTTAATTTAATTGGTGTTAATATTTTTCCAACAATATCGACAATTTTCGCAGGATTTAGCGAAAAAAAACAAGTAATGCTAAAGAATATAATAGTGAAAAGAATTAAAGGTGTAGAACCTAATCCCTCTGGCATAAATGGCTTAAGACCAATTTCATAAGAAACATTTCCCGTTCTAGGTATTGCAAATAACGGACCGATCGCTAAGTATAAAACTGTCGTAAACACAATCCCGAATACCGGGTGAGCTCGACTTGCTAATGACTGTAAATCATCTTTACCTGAAAAACCAAATGCTAATA
>Ga0102589_1001788_pt1 | contig 27164 bp, 30 predicted proteins | sample AraplaMF_Col_mLB_FD_76858 | JGI IMG/M metagenome (GOLD analysis project Ga0102589, IMG submission 76858) | Arabidopsis root microbial communities from the University of North Carolina, USA - plate scrape MF_Col_mLB | ecosystem: Host-associated > Plants > Roots > Endosphere | place: USA... | reverse complement strand
AATCCATTCAATAATTTCTTTTTTATCGATTCTAGAACCATCAAGATTACTTCCAACAATTTCGGTAAAATAATGATCTAATTGGAAAAACTTCAAAATTTCATATGCAAATACAGTTGGCTTGGAAGTTGCCACAAATAGCTTTTTTCCAGCTTCTTTTAATTCATGTAACAGTTGAGGGATTCCATTATAAACTTTATTTTCAATCATACCATTTTTCGTAAAATACTCGCGATAAAAATGCACTGCTCTAGTTACTTCATCTTCATTCATGCCGCATACTTCAGAAAATGACCGCTGAATTGGTGGCCCTATAAATGTTAAAAGCTTCGATTCTTCCATTTCCTGCAGCCCCATTTTTTGTAAAGCATACTCGATTGATCTTATGATTCCTTCTTTTGGGTCTGTTAGCGTTCCATCTAAATCAAATAGTATATATTCATAGTTTTTCATATTCTTCTCCACTTCCTTTAGCTTAAAAAGACCAAAAAGAAACGCTAGCAATTAGAGCTAACGCAAAACATTTATATATTTGATTCCCACTCATCTTTTAACATACTGTAGATTGCTAAGTCATAAAAGCTTCCTCTTATTTGTTGAGCCTCACGAAGAACCCCTTCCTCTTTAAAACCAAGACGCTGCGGGATTGCACGACTTTTTTGATTCTCTACTGCCGCTCTAACAACAACACGATTTAGACTTAGTTCATCAAAACAGTATGAAACTAAATACTGCACAACACGGGTCATAATTCCTTTACCTTGCATCGTATTGCTTAACCAATACCCTATTTCTGTTGCTTTATTTGTATGATCAATATAATGCAATCCAACCATTCCAATTAATTCATTTTGATAAAAGATACCTGTTTCAAAGCCATTATTGTCAGCAAACTTCTGCAACCACATTGGTATAATTGTCTTTTGATATTCTTCTATAGTTGGGATTTTTTCTGCCCATATTAACCATTCTTTTAATGCGGTTTGATTTTTTGTAAGAGACTCTACAAGCGTTTCTGCATATTTTGGTGTTAATAAATTAATAGAAAGATTAGCATCAATTTGAATCTTAAACATTCGCGTTCCCCCTTAAATCCTACAAATATAACTTAAAAAGTCCTATACATGCCTACTGATTTTGGTGAAGTATAATTGAATCCAAATTTCTCATATAATTTATCAGCTGGTACATCAGCTATTAGGCTAACATAAGCACCTTTTGGGACCTGGGTCTCTAGAAAATTAATTAGCTCCGTCATAATTCTTTTACCAAGCCCTTGACCTTGGTACACGGGATCTACAGCTATATCTACGATTTGATAAAAACAGCCACCGTCTCCAATGATTCTACCCATACCGATTAAAGTAGATTGATTTCTGATCGAAACAGCATAAATTGAATTTCGTAATCCAATCTCCGAAGCTTCTATATCCTTTGGACTTAATCCCGCTAATACTCTCATCGCTACATATTCTTCTGCACTTGGAACTTCATTCGTTACTTCAAAACTAACTGACATGATCATCACCTATTCTATATTTGTTTTTACCTAATTCTCGATTAGCTTTCATAATTCCTCTGATGATTTAAAACATATTTTGCATTGATACTTTTGCATATGAAACTCAGTGTTATCAGCACAAATTTAGAAAAAAAACTAACGGCTAATTAAAATGATGAATCTTAACTTCATTTCTCTTTTCTTCATTCTTGCCGTTTTATCTTCTGCAATCCTTTCAAAATTGTTCTCTCAATCTATTTTACCAAAAGATCACCTCAAAAAACTTGCAAAGGATACTAAATACATAGTATATTTTGCACAATGTTATGATGATTTTACTTGATCTATTTTAACGATGAAAATTAATTCTAGGAGTATACTTGATGCAAAATTGGATTATTGAAACAATGGAATCATTTGGATATCTGGGGATTTTTCTTTTAATTGCACTTGAAAATTTATTTCCTCCAATACCTTCTGAGGTCATTCTAACCTTTGGTGGTTTTATGACAACAACTTCAACTTTAACGAAAACAGGGGTTATTTTCTTTTCAACATTAGGCTCTGTATTTGGTGCTATATTACTTTTTGGAATTGGCACATTACTTGATGTACAAAAACTCGAAAAAATTGTAGATAAGTGGGGACATATTCTTCGTTTAACAAAGAAGGATATTCATAAAGCAAATGAATGGTTTACAAAATATGGCGTATGGACTGTATTTTTCTGTAGACTGATTCCGCTCATTCGTAGTTTAATCTCAATTCCAGCGGGCATGTCGCGTATGAATTTTTGGATCTTTTTATTGTTTACCACACTTGGTTCACTAATATGGAACACAATCCTAGTAACTGTAGGAGCCTCCGTTGGTTCTTCATGGGAAAAAATCGTATCGTATATGGATGTATATTCAAACATCATCTATGCAATTTTAGCTGTAGGATTGGCTATATTGATCTTAATCTTTATTAAGAAAAAAAGACGTTCCGCGTAACAAAAAAAAGAACAAACCTAACAAAAGACGTTAGATTTGTTCTTTTTTGTATTTCATATTACATGGCAATCTTACGCCAAAAAAACTGCACCATATACAAGTGCTCCTCCAATTACATATGCCGGGTGGATTTTCCAGCGTTCTAGGAACAGTAAAGCAAGTATACTAATAATGATTGTTTGAGTTATTCCGATTCCACTATACGAGTTGTTAAAAAAATCAAATGTCATAATACCGAGTAATATTGCAATAATAGGTCTAACAATCGTTGTCATTTTTTTCACTTTAGGTGAATTTTTATGTTTCATCAATATACTTAGTAAGGCAATCATTAGAATCAATGATGGGGCAATCGTTGCAAACAGACCAACAAAAGCACCAAATACTCCGCCTTCTGCATATCCAATATACCCTGCCATTTTTGTTGCAATCGGACCTGGGAGAGCATTCCCTAATGCAAGTACATTACTAAATTCAATTGAACTTAACCAACCATATTTATCTACAACCTCGTTTTCAATTAGAGGAATTGAAGCAGGTCCACCGCCATACCCGAGAATACCTGGTAGGAAAAAAGCTAAGAAAATCTGCCAATAAATCATGATGCTTTCACCTTCTTCTTTTGCTCTTTTTTGCTTCTTGAGATAAAAGAATAGCCAATTAAGCATCCTATTAAAATAGCAGGATGAATATGAAAAATAGATAAAAGTATGAAACCAGCTACTAATAATATACTCGTAGTTTTCAAACCAAGAGATTCTCTTGATTTTTGGATAAATTCCCATGTTAACATTGTCAACATAACACCTACTACTGGAACAACTGCCTTTGACATGCCTTGTACCCAGGCAATTCCTATAAAATGATTTAATGTCGTTAGAAGTAAAACTAATAGTATAACTGTTGGTAATGTAGTAGCAACTATGGCGTTTAGCATACCAATTATGCCGCCTATCCTCCACCCTATATATCCTGCAAGCTTAGTTCCAATCGGTCCTGGGAGTGCATTTCCAATTGCGAGTACATCTGAAAAATCATCTTTACTGATCCATTTATTCTTATCTACGACTTCAGTATGAATAAGAGGAATTGACGAAGGACCACCGCCATACCCTAACATTCCAACTCTAAAAAAAGCTAAAAAAAGTTTCCATTGTTTCATGATTGAATCATTCCTTTACCAAACGGCAATCGCTCCATCCGTTCGAGATTCTGTTCCTCCCATTAACACACCCGTATTTGGATGACGCCAAATAATTTGGCCCCTTCCGAAGCTGCTACAATCAGTCGCTACTTGAATCTGATGCCCTTTTCGAGCAAGCGCTTGGACAATATGGTTTGGGAAATGAGGCTCGACTAGTACCGTTTTTCCTTCCATCCACTGCCATCTAGGTGCATCTAGTGTACTTTGTGGATTTAGAAGAAAGTCTACTGTATTCATTACCACTTGAGCGTGACCTTGAGGTTGCATATATCCCCCCATGACTCCGAATGGTCCAACAGCTTCACCATCTTTAGTTAAAAATCCCGGAATGATTGTATGGTACGTTCTTTTTCCAGGCTTAAGTGAGTTAGGATGCTCAGGATCTAGAGAAAAATCATGCCCCCTATTTTGTAAAGCTATACCTGTATCAGGAATAACAATCCCAGAACCAAACCCCATATAATTACTCTGAATAAACGAAATCATATTCCCTTCTCCATCAGCAGCAGCTAAATAAACGGTGCCACCTTTAGGAGGAGTATAGCTTTCAGGCTCAATTGCTTTCTCACAGATTAATTCTCTACGAGAAGCCGCATATTGCTCTGATAAAAGCTCGTTTACATTTATGTTCATATACTCAGAATCAGTAATAAACGTTTTGCCATCCGTAAAAGCAAGCTTCATCGCTTCTATTTGTTTATGATATGTATTCACATCATCTTTTGCAGTGAAATCAAATCCTCTAGCAATATTTAATGCCATTAATGCAACCATACCTTGACCATTTGGTGGAATTTCCCAAACATCGTATCCACGATAGTTAGTTGAGATTGGTTTGACCCATTCTACTTGATAATCCTTTAAGTCTTCGTAACTTAAATACCCCTTATGTTCTTCCATAAAGTTAGAAATTTTCTCAGCTAATTCACCACGATAAAAGCTTTCAGCATTCGTAGCTCCAATTGATCGTAATGTTTCGGCATGAGACTTTGAAGACCAAACATCTCCGATCCCAGGCACTTTTCCATTTGGAGCGAACGTCTTGAACCACTCCGCAAATTCCGGAGCAGTTAATTGTTTTTTAAACTTTTCATATGCTATGTTCCAAAACTTCCCCAGGATTGGAGAAATTGGAAATCCTTCTTCGGCTAGTGTAATAGCTGGTTGAAGAACCTCTTCAAGTGGCAATTTACCAAATCGTTCTGATAAAGCAGCCCAAGCTGCAGGTACACCTGGTACTGTAACAGGAATAACACCATAAGTTGGTATTTTCTCGATCCCCTGCTCTCGCAACTTTTCGATGGAGATGCTTTTAGGTGCAGGTCCGCTACCATTTAATCCATGCAACTCTCCATTTACCCATACTAATGCAAAGGCATCTCCACCAATTCCATTTGAAGTTGGTTCAACTACCGTTAATGCTGCGGCGGTAGCAATTGCCGCATCGATTGCATTTCCTCCTTTTTTTAAAATGTCTAACCCTGCTTGAGCCGCAAGAGGTTGTGAAGTTGCCACCATTCCTTTTTTTCCGAAAGTTGTATGACGTTGTGCTGTGTAGGGATTGTATAAATGATCAAACTGCATTATTATTTTCTCCTTCTGCATTTACATAATGGCATGCGACAAAATGGTTTTCCTCAATTTCTTTCCAATCTGGCTTTACTTGTTTACATAAATCCGTCGCTAATGGACAGCGAGTACGGAATGTACAACCTGATGGTGGATTCGCTGGATTTGGAATCTCACCTGTTAATCGAATTTTCTCAGGTCTTTTTCCAACCTTTGGGCGTGGAATAGATGATAATAACGCCTTTGTATATGGGTGTAGAGGATTTTTATAAAGTTTATCCGCAGGTGCTAACTCAACGGTATTCCCTAAATACATTACCAAAACTCGGTCACAAAAATATCGTACTACCCCTAAATCATGAGAGATAAATAGATAAGTTAATTGATATTTTGATTGTAAAGATTTTAAAAGCTTTAATACTTGGGCTTGTACAGACACATCAAGAGCTGAAACAGCTTCATCGCATATGATTAGAGAGGGATTAAGAGCAATGGCTCTAGCAATTCCAATCCGTTGACGTTGTCCACCGCTGAATTCATGAGGATATCTATCATAGTGATCTTCATTTAAACCAACTTCTCTTAGCAATCCGAGTACTTTTTCTTTACGCTCCTGCTTCGAAAGCTTTGTATGAATCACAAAAACTTCTTCCAAAGCATCACCAATACGTTGGCGAGGGTTTAATGAAGCATATGGATCTTGAAATATCATTTGCATTTCTTTTTTAAACTCATTACGTTGCTTATTCGCTAATTGTTGAATTTCTATGTTTTTAAATAGTACCTTTCCATCAGTAATGTCCTCAAGTCCTAAAATTGTTTTGCCTAACGTAGATTTTCCACAACCTGATTCCCCTACCACTCCTAAACTTTCACCTTCAAAAAGTGCTAGACTAACTTCTTCAACTGCCTTAACTTGACCTTGTACTTTCTTTAGCAAACCGCCACGAATTGGATAATATTTTTTTACTTTTTGGAGTTCTAATAGCGTTGATTTATTTTTTATTAGCGTCAATTTTCACCCTCCTCACTTAACCAACATTTCACATTATGTCCGTTTTTAAGTGCATACTCTTTTGGTGCTTCAACTTTACATCGTTCTAGAGCATATTCACAGCGTGGATGAAATCGACACCCAGAAATTTGTTCATTCAGACTTGGCATTGAGCCTGGGATGGCTTCAAGTTCAAAATCCGGATCATCTACATTAGGTACTGAACTCAATAATCCTCTTGTATAAGGATGACTTGGATAATTAAAAATCTCATCAACTGGTCCTTCTTCAATTTTTTCACCAGCATACATGACCATTACTTTATCAGCAATTTCAGCTACAACACCCATGTCATGCGTAACCATAACAACACCCATTCCAAGCTGATCTTTCAAATCTTGAATTAGATCTAATATTTGGGCTTGTATCGTAACATCTAGGGCAGTCGTCGGCTCATCTGCAATAAGTAGTCCTGGGGTACAAGCTAATGAAATGGCAATCATGACCCTCTGTCTCATTCCACCACTTAACTCATGTGGATACTGATTTATTCGTTTCTCAGGATATGGAATCCCTACTTGTTTCAATAACTCAATTCCTTGTAGAGTTGCTTCTTGTTTTGAAAGTTTTTGATGAATCATAAGTGGTTCACGAAGTTGGTATCCTATCGTAAGAACTGGATTTAGTGCTGTCATTGGCTCTTGAAAAATCATCGACATTTTATTGCCTCTTATTTTTCTTAATTCATCACTAGATAATTTTGTTAAATCAGTTCCTTCTAAATGAATAGATCCACTTTTAATTAATCCGTTACTTGGTAATAGTCCCATAATGGATAAGGATGTGATACTTTTTCCACACCCCGATTCTCCTACAATACATAAAGTTTCGCTCTTATTGACTGAAAAGGATACGTCTCGAACAGCTGAGACTTCTCCATCAGCTGTTCGAAACGATGTAACTAAATTTTTTACAGATAAAAGCTCTGTCGTCATGATATTTACCTACTCTCTATGAACGTTGTATAAAGACCATTGGCCAGTAGGATCGACTTCTAATCCTTTTACCGTCTTATCTACGGCAGATGTAACCACCCCTTGATTCATAACGATGACAGGAGCATCTTTTACTAATAATTCATTTGCTTCTTTTAGTTTTTCTTTTCGAACATCTGGATCGATACCTTCACGAGATTCATTAACTAATTGATCAAATTTTGGATTACTATATGAAATACGATTCGATGTACCGATATTGTCAGAATGGAAATTTGGGTACAATAATTCACTTCCGTCCGCCGTACTATTTGCCCAACCTAAAAACGTTACATCGTACTGGCCCTTCGTAGCTGCATCAAGGAATGTTCCCCACTCCATCGTTTCAAGTTTCACTTTAAGTCCAATTTCCATCATTTGTGATTGAGCTATTTCTGCCATTTTCAAATACATATCTCGATTCGGAACTAGCATTTTCACTTCTTTACCGTCAAACCCATTATCTTTTACAAGTGACTTTGCTTTTTCTAAATCAAATGAATAACCAGAATTTTCAGACACCTCGTTGTAACCGAATACTTTTGGACCGATTACACTATTGCCCTCGATACCTAATCCATTTAGTTGACCAATATATGCTTTACGGTCTAATCCATAAGCAACTGCTTGTCGGAATGCTAAATTGTTCATAGGTGATTTTTTCATATTAAAACCTAAATAATAGACAGGTGTACCTTCAGCCTTTGATACTTTTACATTTTTAATTGCTTCTAAACGTTTTATTTGTTCAGTTGGTAATGCATCAATAAATTGTACTTTTCCAGTTTGTAGCATTGAAATCGCTGTTGAAACTTCAGGTACGACTTTAAATGTAACTTTCTTTAGTTTCGGTTCACCATTCCAATAATCTTTATTGCTTTCAAGGACAATTTGATCACCAGGTGTCCAGCTAACAAATTTGAATGGACCTGTACCAACAGGCTCTTTCATTAAATCGCTATTTTTATCCGATTCAGGACTTACAATTGAAGCAGCAGTATGAGCAAGTGCAGCTAAAAGAGGACCGTATGGATATTTTGTTTTGATCTCTACTTTGTACTCATCAATTATATTAATTACTTCAACTGGCTCTAATAATGAGGCACGTGGAGCAGCAGTTTTTGGATCACGGAATTTATCAAAAGTATACTTTACTGCTTCTGCGTTAAAATCAGTACCATCTTGAAACTTAATACCTTTTTTTAATGTGATAACCCACGTTTTATCATCAGGATTACTATATGATTCTGCTAATAATGGTTCAATTTCCATTGTTTTAGGATTTCGTTTAAATAATGTTTCATAGACTTGCATAATAACGTTTGCTGATACTGAATCATTTGTTAAGATTGGCGATAAACCAACAACATCTGAAGTTGAAGCATATGTAAGTTCTTGCGATACGTTTGAATTACTTGAATTACTAGTTTTACTAGAACATCCAGCAAGTAACAACACTGCACTAATTACGATAAACATCCATTTTTTCATAAAATCATCTCCTCAATCGTTTATATTCATATTTGGATCTAAAGCGTCTCTTAACCCATCACCTACGACATTAAAAGAAAAAACAATCAGCATAATCGCTATACCGGGAACGATTGTCATATGTGGTGAAGTAAACATGAAGGCTTGTCCCCCTGAAATCATTGAACCCCATTCCGGTGTAGGTGGTTGAGCTCCGAGTCCTAAGTAACTCAGTGATGCTGTCGATAATATTGCTGTTGCCATCCTCATTGTTGCAAATACGATAATTGGTGCCATGCAATTAGGTAGGATATGCTTCAACATGATTCGTAGATTACTAGCTCCCAGTGATCTCATTGCTTGAATGTACTCTTGTTTTTTTACTGATAAAACAGATCCTCGCACGATTCGTGCACATGAAGGAATTGACCAAATACTGATCGCTACTGCTACATTCACCAAACTAGTTCCAAGTATCGCGATAATTAGCATCGCTAGTAAAATACCAGGAAAAGCAAACAATAAATCTACGAATCTCATAAGCAAGCCATCTAGTTTTGAATAATAGCCGGCTAATAAGCCAATCGTAATTCCACCTATCAACCCTAGAACTACTGCGCAAAACCCAACTACTAGTGAAATCCTTGCTCCAAATACAATTCGACTCCACATATCTCGTCCGTAATTGTCAGTGCCTAACCAGTGACCATCCGAAAATATAGGTAGTTCACTTAATGATAAATTCTGTTTAATCGGATTATGAATTGTGATATAGGGGGCAAATATGGCCATTAAAATTTGCAAGATAATAATCACAAGACCAAATACGGCCAATCGATTTTTGATTAATCTTTTCATCGTTTGAACGATAAATTTTTCCTTCTTTTTTGATACTACTTTTTTGGTACTAATATTTTTAATGACGACTTCAGCAGACAAAATGATTCCTCCCTTCTAACTCATTAGTCATAACTAATTCTTGGATCAATAAATACGTATAGAATGTCCACGATTAAGTTCACGATTACAAACATAGATGCCACAAGTAATACGGCTCCTTGAACCATCGGAAAATCTCTAGCTGCAATCGCATCAATCATAAGTCTTCCTACACCGTTTATTGCAAATACTTGTTCCGTAATAATCGTTCCTCCTAGAAGAAAACCAAAGTTTAATCCAATTACAGTTATGACTGGTATCATTGAATTTTTTAATGCGTGAATCCAAATAATCGATTTTTCTTTCACACCTTTTGCCCTTGCTGTTCGAATATAATCTGCTCGAATAACCTCCAACATAGATGAGCGACTCATTCTTGCAATCATCGCAGCCGATGCTGTTCCTAGTGCAATGGCAGGTAATATAATTTGCTTAAATCCTGCAATGGTCCAAATTGGTGAATCCAACCCACCAACAGGCAATACTTGTAGGTGAACTCCAAATATTAGAATGAGAATTGCTCCTAACCAAAAATTTGGGATTGAAATACCTGCAAGCGCAATAATTGTACTTGAAACATCTAACCAAGAATTTTGCTTGAGTGCTGATATAATTCCAGCAATAACACCAATGATTACTGCAACGATCATACTCGCTATTGCTAAGCTAAGAGTATTAGGAAAGCGAAATGCAATTGCCTCAGCAACCGACTGTTTCGTTTGATAGGAATATCCTAAATTCCCCTGAAAAACATCTGAGATATAATGCCAATATTGAACAAGAAAAGGGTTATTTAAACCTAAACTCTCTCGAATGGCATTCAGATCGGCTTTAGTGGCAGTTGGCCCACCGATAATAGCAGCTGGATCTCCAGGTGCAAGGTGCATAGAGGCAAAGACTAAAAAAGAGATACCTAATAACAATAAAAACAATTGAAATAATCTTCTTAAAATAAGTGCTACCATCTTTTCACCAACCCACTTGTAAATGTTATAACTAAAACAACTTACGATTGTTAGTTTTTTTTGTAATCCACCTTAACAATGTAAGTTTTTTAATTATTTTCGATTATAGACCTAATCGACAGAATATTCTATACTATTTTTGAATTTTTTTTGAAATATTTGAAAACAATAAAAAACGAGTGAAAATTATCACTCGTTTCAATATGGAGATCAATGTCTCCAGAATTGATATTTAGACTCATTGAAAAACAAAAAACGAGAGTTAGGATCTCTCGTTCAGCATGGAGATCAATGTCTCCAGAATTGATATTTAGACTCATTGAAAAACAAAAAACAAGAGTTAGGATTTCTCTCAAAAGTATAGAGATAGATGTCCCTATAATTAGATATTTAGACTGATTGTCAAAGCTTGACTTTTAAACTAATAAGCTTGGGTTAGGACCTAAATTACTTAGCTTAACAGTGATGATTATTATAGTTTAAGGCCACTTCTACTTTTGAATCTTCGTAATAAAATGTGACTCTCCACTCTTGTAATACCCTCTAGTGCATATAGCTCATTATTAATAAATTTTTCTAAACTAACAAAATCCTCAACTAATACATGCATATGTAAAGTACTTGGTCCTGTCATTTGATAACAGCTTGCCACCACTGGGTTATCTGCAAGAGCCTCAGCGACTACAACTAAATACGCCGGTTCACAATCAACTTCAAAGAAAGCTGATACCCCTTTACCTACTTTTTCAGAATTTATAACGACTGAGAATCGCTCGATTACGCCATTATTTATAAGTTGATGCACTCGTTCACGAATTGATACTCTTGATAAATTAAGCTCTTTTCCGATATCTGCGTAAGACATCCTCCCATTAAGCGTGAGCATCTCAAGAATTCTTTTATCAATGTCACTTAATTTCATTTATTCACCACTTTTCTATCAAATGGATAAGTTTTCATAATTTTATTATGTGTTATATAACATGGGCAGTCAACAAGGAGTCATTACTGTTATATTTAATTTTTTTCTTTTAGTGCAATATACCCAAATCTCCCGATAAAATTCGGCAACTCTAAGGTCAAAAATCACTTTTCATAAATGACTTTCTATTTACTGGTCATGAACAATACTTATATTCATTTCCATTGTCCTGCATAATTTTACCTATTTATTAATTTATTCAAAAGTTGTTTAAGTAATAAATATTTAGCTCTTAAAACCAATTTCTACACAACTTGAGAAGTTATTCGATCTCACTTTCCCAAGAGGTCTACCCATTTTATCCAATAAAAAAAGAACAAACCTAACATTCGTCGTTAGATTTGTTCTTTTTTTATTTCATTCTTAAAATTCTCATTGAATTTAAAACTGCTAATACTGTTACACCTACATCAGAAATAACAGCTTCCCACATTGTTGCAATTCCAATGACACCTAATAATAAGAAAAAGCCTTTTACTGTAAGTGCAAACATAATATTTTGCCAAACGATGGTTCTAGTTCGCTTCGCAATTTTTATAGCCTCCACAATTTTAGAAGGTTCATCTGACATCAACACAACGTCTGCAGCTTCTATCGCTGCATCTGATCCTAATCCACCCATTGCAATACCAACATCAGCTCTAGCTAATACTGGTGCATCGTTAATACCATCACCAACAAATGCAATTTTTTCATTTTTTGCTTTCTTACTTTCCAGCTTTTCTAGATGTTCTACTTTTTGATGTGGAAGTAATTCAGCATACATTTCATCAATTCCAACCAAGTTGCCAATTTTATTTGCAACCGACTTAGAATCTCCAGTAAGCATAATTGTTTTTTGAACACCAATTTGTTTAAGTCCTGATACGGCTTTCTTCGCATCTACCTTCAATTGATCAGATATAATGATTGAACCGATAAACTGATTGTTTTTAGCAAGGTAAATTGTTGTTCCTGACTCTTTGTTTGGGATATATAAAATATGATTACGTTCCATCAACTTTACATTCCCAGCAAGTATTTCATCAGTATGATAAGTAACCGAAATACCATGACCCGCTATTTCTTGATAATTTGATAGTTTTTCAGCTACAATTTCTTTTCCATATGCATTTCGAATGGACAATGCTATAGGATGATTTGAAAAGAACTCTGCATTGGCTGCTATTTCAAGTAATTCTTCCTTAGATTTTCCGTTCGCTGGTAAGATTGAACTAACTTGAAATTGCCCTTTTGTTAAAGTTCCAGTTTTATCAAATACAATATATTTCACATCATTTAATGCCTCTAAATAATTACTTCCTTTTACTAAAACACCTGCTTTTGATGCTGCTCCAATTCCTCCGAAAAATCCTAACGGTATTGAAACAACTAACGCACATGGACATGAAATAACTAAAAAGATTAAAGCTTTATATACCCAATCATACAATGATTCACCCGAAAAGATAAATGGTGGAATTACTGCGATCATTGCAGCTGTAATAACGACAATTGGCGTATAAATCTTTGCAAATTTTGTGATAAAGTTTTCAGTTGGAGCTTTTTTGTTTGTAGCATTTTGAACTAACTCTAAAATTTTTGAAACAGTAGATTCCTTAAACTCTTTAGTCACTTCAATTTCTAAAACACCCTGTAAATTAATAAATCCACTTAATACTTCATCACCTTCAACAACTTCTCTTGGTAGTGACTCACCCGTTAATGCTGAAGTATCGACATTCGTAGAGCCCAAACGAACAAGACCATCTAACGGAATTCTTTCCCCTGGTTTTACTACAATAATATCTCCTATTTTTACATCTTCTGGAGATACTTTTCTTGTGTGGTGACCAGCTTTTATATTTGCATAATCCGGTCGAATATCCATTAATTTTGAAATTGATTTACGAGATCGATTAACAGCTATACTTTGGAAAAGCTCACCTAATTGATAGAACAACATAACAGCAACAGCTTCTGGATATTCCCCAATAATAAATGCTCCAATAGTTGCAACACCCATTAAGAAATTCTCATCAAAAACCTGCCCCTTAAAAATATTTCGAATGGCTTTTAGGACAACATCAACACCAGCAATTAAATAAGCAGCTACAAAAAGCACAATTGTGATTAGGTCAGGTAGGTTTAGTATTTGAGCAAGAAATAGTAGCACTCCACCAACGCAAAGCTTTACTATCAATTTTTTCGTTTCAGGATTCATCGTTGTTTTTTCATTTTTTGTGGCTTTTGTTTCAGCTTCTTCTTTTGTTAACGGATTTATATGCGGTTCTAAATTTCGAATTTTATTTTTCGCTTCATTCACAACTGCTTCTTGTTGTTCCACAGTAGAAGTAATTGTCATAGTTAATGTTGCAAAATTGACTGAAACAGCATCTACACCATTGATTGTGGAAACGCCTTTCTCTATTTTCATTGCACAATTTGCACAATCTAAACCTTCTAATTTTAATTCACTATTTATTTGTTTTTGCCCCGTACTCACTACCTCCAACCCCTCTCCAAAGCAAACACTTTTATTTAATCCTCTAAAATATGTTCAAGTGCTTGATTGAAAATCTCTGTTACATGGCTATCTGCTAAAGAATAATAAACTACTTTTCCTTCTTTACGATTTTTTACTAAATGCGCTTGTTTTAATACACGTAATTGATGTGAAATAGAAGATTGCGTCATGTCTAGCAAATAAGCCAAATCACAAACACACATCTCAGACTGACTAAGTGCATGTAAAATTCTTGTTCTAGTTTTATCACCTAAAACTTTAAATAAATCAGCCACACCAGTTAGTACTTCTATATTTAACATCTTCTCTTTTACAGTCAGTATCGTATCCTCATGCATAACAGTTTGCGGGCAACTTTCATCACAAACCTCATCCTTCTTTTTCTTTTCCTCGATCATTTCTATTCCTCCTATGAATACATGAGCAATCATTCATTTGTTTTCTATACAATTATTATATGAGCATCTGTTCATATATGTCAAAAAAAATTTAGAAAATTTTAGAAATAATAATTTGGAGGCTCATTACCTCCTCCTCTCTGGAAAGGGAACTACATAGGCGCAAACACAGATAGATTACATATAGCCTGTGGGACAGCTGAGACACCACTGATCAAGCAAGGTAGGCAGCCTTAAACACGACGTCCTTTGGATCCAAGAGGCTAAAGCTTTGCTTCATATAAATCGATCATTGCTAAGCGTAAACAGAGATAAATTTTAAGTTGAATTTATTGAATGTTTTTTCTTTCCATTTTTTAAGCAATCTGATTTTATTACAAATAGTTGGAGCAGAAGGTGCTCGACTCCTGTGGGAGTAGTGGGACAGCTGTGACCCCACAGGCCAAGTAAAGTAGGCATGCTAAAAACACGACGTCCTGTCGTAACACATGCATGATCCACATCCTGTGGACCCAGGAGGCTCAGCGCCCGCCCCCGGAAAGCGAGCATCCTGGAGCGCAAACACACAAACACTTCTTTATCCAAAAAAGTGACCTTATGTTTTCACATAAAAGTCACTGAAGGTGCCACACTCCTATGTGGTTAGTGGGAAGGCTGAGACCCCTTAGACCAAAAGTAAGGTAGGCATGCTAAAAACACGACGTCCTGTGGTAACACATGCATGATCCACATCCTGTGGACCCAGGAGGCTCAGCGCCCACCCCACGGAAAGCGAGCATCCTGGAGCGCAAACACACAAACACTTCTTTATCAAAAAAAAAGTGACCTTAAGTTTTCACATAAAAGTCACTCTTTCTTTTTTTAAGAAGGCATAGGTGTATCAGTAGGTTTCGCATAACCGTCTTTATATTTATCATCTATATACTTTCTAATTTCTAAATTCGTTTTACCTTTTTGTTTTAATGTTGCTGATTCTAATGCGATTTCCAAACAATTAACACAAGTTGTCGCATGACTATCCCATACAACCGAACCATCAGCTTTTACCTCATTAATAAAACAATCTAAATTACTTTTATGTCCAACGCTTTCTCCACAACCACAATAGCATGGAATATTTTTTAATAAACCAGTGTTTTGTGCGGCAAGCAAATAGATTTGTTGCATCTGCTGCTCTTTAACTGCTAAAAAATTAGGCAATGTTTCCTTATTTTTCGTTTGCTCACGAACATCACTCATTTGACTATGCTCTTCATGATTCTCATGGCCTTTATGACTTGTATCATTATTAACTTCTGTTTTATGACTACTGCAACCTGCCAAAAGAAGCGAAATAGATAAAGCTGAAAAAACATTTACAATTACTTTTCGATTCATTTCTTTCCTCCAATAAATATGATCTAAGTTGATTGTATTGTTTATTGGAACGAAAAACAAATGCTTAATCAAATATTACCTATTTAGTAATTGCGGTCTCGATCAATGAAATCTTTATCGTCTGTATACATAATATATTCAAATAGTTCATCCTCAACTAAGTAGTCATTACTATTTAGAGACTCTTCTGGAAATACTTCTTTTCCAACATTATCATACATTGTCATCGACATAGATAATGAAGAAGAGGACCCTTGTTCTTGTAAAAAGAATAAAGTTTGTTTCGTTCCTGCTTCAGCCTCAAGTTTTTGGATTTTACTCCATTTATTAGGATATGTTAAAAATCCGTAAGTTTTTTTATGTAGACTGACTCTGTGCTCCAGAAATATCTCGGGTGCGTAATAAACATTCTCATTAGACATCATATAATTTCTTTCTCGAACTAGTCGAAACTTTATTTCATCTACCCGATCCACAGGATTATAATTCCAAAACATGACATATGAAGACGGATTGTTAGGCTTTATTTTCCATAAACGTGGAGTTCCAGCTTTATCAATGATATTAACAATCTTCCATTTATGATGTTGCCATTTCCAAAAACTAGCTCCATAACCATTTTCTTTTGAAATATAAGGCACAAATACATGTCTTTTATCAATAAAAATAATATCCTGAATATCCTTAACATACTCGCCTTCATATGTATGACTTATGGTTTTCTTTATCCTTGCTTCAGAATAAAATGCGGTTGGCTTTGAAAGATAAAACCAATAAATGACAATGAATACGATGGCAAAAATTAATGAACCAATAATTGTTATTTTATTTTTTAACATGATTATTTCCTCCTTTAACAGGTGAAATAATGTTTGTATCACTTCTAAAGTAAAAATGTTTATCTTTGGTTGTAATGAATATTCCTTTTCCATCCTTCTCTATATAAATAATCGTTTTTAAATTACTGCCGAACTTTGGTTTTGAACCGATCAAAATATACGGAAACCTTTCGATAGGCTTCATTTTTGTTTCATATTGAAACGTACCTGCATACCATTTTTCATCCTTGAATAATTCATTCATTTTAAAGGTATCTACTGAATGAACTAATTTCGAGTTTTCCAATTTCACTTCATTAACTTTAGAAATTGTACGTATAATCTGAGGATGTTTTATATCAGTTATAAAAGTTTGCAGTTCGTCTTTCGGATAAAGGAGAAGATCGATTGGATAAATTAAGAAACTAGTAAATATAAAAATAAATTTTATATAAAAACCTGCCCAGGCAAAGCTACGGTACTTTTCCCAGCCAATTTTTCCAAATCTATTTTTACAAATCCAATATAATAACCATACACCTAATGGTAAGATTGGAATTTGAATAAATGAATGAAAGATATTGAAATTAATTGAAAAAAGAATACCACCTATAAAAGCGATTATAACCGCTTTCCATAGGGTTGTTTTTTCATTTTTTCGTTTATATAGCGAATAGATAATAAGTCCAAATACTAGATAGTTTACTAGACTGACTATGATGGAAGGAATATGTTGGAAAAAATCATACTGATATTGTACGTTCATCGTTTTCTCCTATTCGTCTGACCAAAGTTTTTTGATTACTTTTTATCTTTCTGGTATGTTTTGATGAAATCACCTATTTCCTCATCAAACTCTTCATTGATTAGTTCAAATCCGTTACTCTCTAATATTTTTACTGAAAAGTGATTTCTAGTTTCTACATTTGCTATGACTGTATCAATATTTCTTTCTTCAAAACAGTAGATTAATAGCCGTTTCGTTAACTCCAAACCGTAACCATAACCCCAGTGTTCTTCTTGCAGTCTATAACCAATTTCACTCTTTTTTTCTTCATTTTTGATCACAGCACAAGTTCCAATAAACGCCTTGCTCTCAGTAAGGCAAACAGCTAATACTAAGAAATCACTTTGATTTTCCTCGTATGAATTTACTATTTTATTTAATTCTTCTTTAGTTTCTTCTAAAGATTTCGGACGATTTGTTATATATTTCATTACATTTGGATTTGATTGCAACTTATGTAACTGTTCTAAATCCTCCAACCTAAGCTTGCGTATACTTAGTCGTTCTGATTGTAAAATCATAAAAATGCCCCCGTCGATTTGTCTAACTACATTCAATATACTTTTAACATATACATGTTTTCTTTTTAACGCCCAATTTCCCCTTTAATTCAACCTTTTCAATATAGTCTGTTGCAATTGGTACTTTACACGCAGTATTACCAACATCGACATGAACCTTCCCAATATTCCTTGCAACTAACATAGCTTCTACATTTAAACTGGGAATAAAACTACCTACTGCTATGACAAAGGCATTCATTGTATATCGAACTCGATTTTTTGAATTATGTATATTTTTTTCAATATATTTTAATAGTTCTCTAACTTCCTCTTTATCAATATTCTCATTAGGCTCGATTGATACATAATGAGAAAATGTACTCCAACCACAATCCTCAATTAATTCTTCTTCTGATTTCAACCATTCTCGTGCAAGCTCTAAAGCATACAAACTTTCTGCCGTCACTGCCCCAACTATACTTTCAGCAATCATAAACCAATAAGCACCTTCTGCCCATTTTTCCAATTGTTCTTTTGTCATGAGTTTTGGATTAATTGATAATCCCGCTAAATACATTGCATCAGAGTTACCAGTATCGTATAGAGCTAGCGCAAGTTCTTGATCTTTTTTCACATACTTTACTAATTTCTTTAAATCACCAATTTTCACGCCATAAAATGGTTCTCTTGCACCATGCCTAATAAACGTATTTTTTGTTTGCTCTGTACCCATCTCTTTTAATGACATCATGATCTCATCTAAATTCATGCAGAACCCTCCTTACTATTTAATCATTATATGTTTGTCCCGTAACATCGTTGTCTAAAATGTATCGTATCATACATCTATTTGAAAGGAAGTACATAATGAAATATATTACGATGACTATGATTATTTTTCTGTTTGTTTTATCATCGTGTCAAATTAATTCTATGGAAACTGTATCTAAGAGAAATGGAACTGGAAATAGCCAAGATTGGTCTTATACAGGTTCTACTGGCCCTAATAATTGGGGAAGCCTGAACGAAAGATACACCATGTGTTCAAAAGGCAAGGAGCAATCGCCGATTAATATTGAATCAGCAACTCAAAAATCACTACCATTAGGAATAAACTATCATTCTGGAGAATTTAAAGTAGAAATCAAAGATATGACAATTAAGTTAATCCCTGAAAGTACTACAAATACGATAAATTTACAAGGGACAAATTACGAACTTAAGCAGCTTCATTTTCATACACCATCAGAACATTTACTAAATGGACATCAATCTGATATGGAAATTCATTTTGTACATGAAGATCGTAATCATTCTATTGCAGTAATTGGCATTTTTGTAGACAAAGGTACACAAAATAAAGCATTTCAAAATGTAGTAAACTTACTGAAAGAAGATAAAGATTTAAAAGAAAACAGTTCAATATCTGTAAATATTCAATCTCTCATTCCAATTAATAGTAAAAAAATAACTTATAATGGATCTTTTACAATTCCGCCATGTACTGAGGGATTAAAATGGATTGTCTTTGAAAAACCAATACAATTGTCAAATCAGCAAATTGAATTTTATCGAAAAAAATATTTTTATCCAAGTAATCGTCCTGTCCAACCATTAAATAACCGCATTTTGTATGAATCATGGTAAAACAAAAAAGAGTTAACCAAAATTGGTTAACTCTTTTTTCATTTTTACCATTCTGTTTTTTCATCTCTATGAATGACTTCTAATTTACCAGTATGAGGATCAATAACTAAACCATGAACTTCGATATTTTCTGGAATTAATGGATGGTTTTTGATGATAGAAACACTATGTTCTACACTCTCATATACATCTGTAAATCCAGATAACCATTTATCTAGATCGATTCCAGATGAATTTAAAATATCTAAATTTTCCTCTTTAATACCTGATTCAATCATTCTTTTCTTTATTCTCGTTGGATCCGTATTACCCATACCACACTCATGATGACCAATGACCAATACTTCTTTTGCACCAAGTTCATAAATTGATACTAAAATACTTCTCATAACAGATCCAAATGGATGACTAATTACAGCGCCCGCCGTCTTAATCATTTTTACATCACCATTTCGAAGATCAAGCGCCTTTGGTAATAATTCAACTAAACGAGTATCCATGCAAGTTACAACAACAACTTCTTTATCTGGAAACTTACCTGATAAATATGGTTCATACTCCTTATTTTCTACAAATCTTTTGTTGAATTCTAGTATTTTATTTAACATTTGTTTCCCTCCAAATTAACTTAAGAGAATTTATTTATATTACTATTTTGAAGGAAAAGTGAAATAGATACAACTAATCCGCTTCGCTTCAATAGTATTATCATATTATACTAATTAAATTTATACATTTAAACCTTTCATTTATTAATTTTCTTTAATCTGAAACTATATTTTTTGAATTTTAAAAAATATAATGTACACTATATTTAGTCTTAATTAGGAGGGAATATGAATGAAAACTTCACAATTTATCTCATTACATAATGGCGTAAAAATGCCTCAATTAGGTTTTGGTGTTTGGAGAGTTTCTCCTGAAGATGGTGTTGATGCAGTTAGAACAGCAATTGAAGTTGGCTATCGACATATCGATACGGCTGCTGTCTACAAAAATGAAGAGCAAGTAGGAGAAGCAATTCGTCAATCAGGTATTGCTAGAGAAGAACTATTTATTACAACGAAAGTTTGGAATGCTGATCAAGGTTTCGATACAACATTAAAAGCATATGAAGATAGCCTAAATAAGCTAGGTCTAGACTATGTAGATTTATATTTAGTTCATTGGCCAGTAAAGGATAAATATTTAGAAACGTATAAAGCACTTGAAAAACTATATGATGAGAAATTAGTACCAGCGATTGGTGTTTCAAATTTCCATATTCATCATTTAGAAGATATAGCAGCACACCGTAATATTAAGCCAATGGTTGACCAAGTCGAACTTCACCCTATGCTACAACAAAATGAACTACGTGACTATTGCTTAAAAAACGGGATTGCAATTGAAGCTTGGAGTCCATTAATGCAAGGAGGCGAAGCACTAACGAATCCCGTTATTAGTGAGCTTGCTGAAAAGTACGGGAAAACGTCTGCTCAAGTCGTTCTACGTTGGCATTTACAACGTGACGTTATTGCAATCCCAAAATCAATCACACCTTCTCGTATCCAAGAAAACTTTGATGTATTTAATTTTGAACTGACAACAGATGATATGAATTCTATTGCATCATTAAACGCAAATAAGCGTGTTGGACCAGACCCAGATAATTTTGATTTTTAATATGATAAGTTGTGGGCTGTATAAGTTCGAAGGTAAGCTAGCAAAATAAAAAAACTAAAACAAAAAAGCACTGCATACGCAGTGCTTTTTACATTTTATAACATTTGATTTGCGATCTTGATCATATCATTTTTATGCTGTTCAGACGAAATAATCTTGTTGATGTAACTAACTGTATAATTGATTCCGTCTTTTTCAAAGAAAAGTGTATTTCCGGTAAATTTAGCAACAACATCTTTTGCTAATTGAACCTCTTCCATCGAGCCACTTTGCTCCGCCTGGAAATTTTCTACACCGATTAGCAAGATAATCTCCTCTGAGTGATCTCTAGCTGTTGTTATAAAACTAGCTCTTATATTTTTCCCATCTTGATGAAAATCCTCAATTGACGAAATTTTAAGAGGAACTGCATCAAACGGAAGATCCTTAGGAATTTTCACCTTAAATGGAAGCGCATCTAACCCTTCTTCTAATGATGTTGCATTATATGTGACTGGAATGGTTTTTAATTGTTCTTCTGTAAGATTTCCTGTTGGTTCAACTTTTTCTAATTGGGATGTATCTAACAAATCGTTTTGAACATGTTGACAACCAAATAGTAAGACAATCAGAAGCATCTGAACTAACCAAACTTTTTTCATCTCATCACGTCCCACTGAATGATTTTTACACGAGTATTTATTCACTTATTAATTTAACCATATTTTACCAGTTCTTTTAATGTGATTTTAACACACTTTTCATATAATTGGATTGTCTTTTATTTATTTTGCAGGATCTTTCAAAATCATGTCTTTTTGTACTATTTATGCCAGATAAATCTCTATACGTTCCTTTCCTCCCCCAATGTTATTTCTTTTCAGTCTGATCCTCCCTATTTCACCTGTTGATTTAATATGCGTTCCGCCACATGCAACCTTTCCAAACTCTTCTATTTCCCAGTACCTTCGTTGTTTTTCTTTGTCACTAAAATCACTCTTAATTGGTAGATTCGCATCTATTAAATTTTGTGCTTTTGTTTCTATTAATGAAAAAGTTTCGGAAATATTTCCATCCCAGTAAAAATCAATTCTTGCTTTGTCACTTGTAATATTAGCCCCAATTTTTTCGGGATGTTCATAGTTTTGATACATTAACTCAAGGATAATTTCAGCTGCAAAATGAAGCTTCATAATCTTATATCTTTTTTCCCAATCAATTTCAACGATTACTTCTTGCCCAACGTATAGGTTATGACTCTCCGGTAGTGTATATAAAATCTCTAGTCCTTCTTTTTTTGCGTCAATCAGTTCAAAGCCTCCAATTGTACCAGAATCGGATTGCTGACCTCCAGAAAATGCATAAATGATTGTTTGGTCTAACGTAATCGTTTGTCCTTCAACCTTTGTTACAATTGATGTAGTGTATGATAAATAGGGATCTTCCCAGAAACGTTTTTTAACAGTCATTTGAATTCTCCTTTATCTCTTCATTTGAAAGAACTTCTTTGTTTGACTATTCCATGAAACCTTCTATTTTTCCTTTATCAAACTAATAAACACACGATATACTTAGTGAAGAACTAACAAATGAGGAGAAAATATGTTTCTTTCAATTGATTATTTACGAAATGGAAACCCTAGGCAACAAAAGACTTATCGTACATTATCACGACTTAATATCATGGAAGATTTAAGAGAATTCAATCCGACACTATGTGGAACAATACCGATTGGAATTGATATAGAGGATTCAGATTTAGATATTATTATTGAAGTGTGGGATTTTATAAATTTTGAAAAGATAATTAGAAATTTATATGGTTTGCAAAATAACTTCAAAATATCACATTCAATTAAGAGAGATATTCCAGCCATCACAATAAACTTCAATTTTGAGGAGTTTGAAATTGAAATATATGGCCAAGCAACACCAGTCCAAAAACAAAATGCATATATCCATATGGTCATTGAGCATTTGATTATGGAGCAGTTTCCAAATATAAGAAGAGAAGTAATTCATCTAAAAAAACAGGGATATAAAACGGAGCCGGCTTTTTGTAAAATTTTAGGCTTAGATAGGGATCCGTATGATTCTTTAATTGAGTATGGTAAAAAGATGATAAATGTAAAATAAGTAAATATGACCAAAAGCCACCTTCATTAAATTTCATCATTCATCAAAAAAACTCTCTATCAATCAGAACATTGATAGAGAGTTTCCTACATTAAATAGAAGTCAATTCCGAACTTTTCAGCAACTCAATTCGTACTTTAGATATGTCATCTTCTTTATCAACATATGTAGACAGTTTCCAATTTGGAGCTAATGTGTTTTTAACAGTCTCTACTGCTTCATTTGAAAGAATGATCCCTTCAATTGCAGTTCCTTTGTCATCATAATCCTTTTCTACTTCGATTCCATATTTAAGTCTTAATAAGGTCATTAATGACCCTTTTGTTAAAAACTTGATGTGGTAACCTTCATTAAGAATGCTTTGGAATTCATCTTCACCTTGATTAAATAGATTTACTAAAGCCTCCCAATCAGGCATACCTTTTCCAAACTGGTTAAGAAATTCATAATTTTTTTCTTTCAGAATGGTTACTAATTGGTTATTTTCAACACCCTCACTACGCAGTCTTTCGATCATAATTGCGTAATTAATTGCGATTCTTACATGGCTCATAAATCCTTCTCCTCTCAATTTATAGAATTTTCATTTTATTCAACTGTACCATAAACAGTATGTAGAAACTATGTATATGTTTATCTAAATTTACAAAAAAAAAAGACTTGTTCGTAAACAAGTCTTATTCAAAACGATAGACAGCAAGTGTAATAATCGCAGTCGTTCCTTCACCATATTCACTTGTAATTTCCAGGCCTCCGCCGTAGTCATCAATTAGGTTTTTAGCAATTGAAAGTCCTAATCCATTCCCACCGTTTGCTCTGCTTCTTGCCTTATCGGCTCTATAAAATCGATCGAAAATATGATTTAGATCTTCTTCAGAAATACCAATTCCATTATCTGTAACACGGATCTGAATGTGTTGATCACTTTGGTTTACAAAGATATTGATTTTCGTTTCATCCTTACTATACTTCACAGCATTATCGAATAAAATGATTAAGACTTGCATTAAATGTTCTCGAGTAATATTCGCTTGATCAATATTGTCATTTTCTTGAACATAATCAATCTTCATATCCTCATGTAACAATCGATAGTTATTGATTATCTCATGTACAACCTCTAAAACATTACATGGTTCAAATTTAATAATCTCTTCATTACCTTTTTCAAGCTTAGATAACTGTAAAAGTTCATTCGTTAAGATAATCATTCGATTTGTTTCATTAATACATGTATTTAAGGAATCTTCTAGAACTTTTTCATCTTTTTTACCCCAGCGATTAACAAGTGATAAGTGACCGTGAATAATTGCCAAAGGCGTTCTCAACTCATGGGATGCATCCTCTACAAATCGTTTTTGTCTTGTAATAGATGCTTCCAACTCGTCCATCATTTTATTAAAGATTAAACCTAACTCTGACAATTCATCATTTATTTCACCAACAAAGACTCGCTCTTTTAATTGATTATTTTTAATTTTCAACATCGTATGATTTAAATTTTTAATTGGCATTAATAATTTTTTAGATAAAAACCAACCGCTTATTATACTTAATATCAGTGAAAAGATTGTACCAAAAATTAGAATAAAGAAGGATTCCTTCACAAATTTTGAAAAGATTTCAACGTTTATTGCAACTTCTAAAATTCCATGAAATTTTCCATAATGCAGTGCTTTACTAGCAATCAATATTTCTTGATTGTGTAATCTATATTGTCTAAACTGACCAACACTATTTTTATCAATATCTATTTTGGGCATTTTTTGTGATACGGTATAAATCACTTTTCCGTTAGTATCTAATAATCTAATCATTTCATTATTTTGAATGATTTTTTCGAAATAATGTCTAGTATCCATAATGAAGGTTTCATTTGATTGTTTTTTATTATATTCTTCGTCCATATAAGCTACAGTTTCAGTTAATCGTTTTTCTATTCTGTGGTGTTGCTGATTGATAATAGAAACCTGTATTAGGAATAGTTGAATAATATTACATAATGTAAAAATGAAAACCATAAGCAAAACGATTGTAATCGTTATTTTCCATCTAATAGAAAGCTTATTGAACAAACTGAATTTCACCTCTACATTCTCATTACATACCCTGTACCTCTTACAGTGTGTATATACGTATTGTTCTTATCATCTAGTTTTGTTCTTAAATAACTAATATAAACATCTACAACATTTGTTTCAATTGTTGAGCCATAGCCCCATACTGTTTCTAGTAAAATTTCTCTTGTTAAAACTCTGTTTACATTACTCATTAACAGATATAGTAAATCGAACTCTTTTTTTGTTAAATCAATAATTGTCTCTTCTTTTTTTACAACTCTTGCTGCAGAATCTAAAGATAAATCTTTAAATTTTAAACAATGTATTTTTGTTGAACGATCAATTCTTCTAAAAATTGCACGCATATGAGCAAGTAGCTCTTCAATGACAAATGGTTTTGAAATATAATCGTCAGCCCCACTATCAAGACCTGATATACGATCAAACACACTATCACGTGCAGTAATCATGATGATTGGTGTATCTTTGTGAGCTCGTATTCTTCTACATACTTCTATTCCACTTAAATTTGGAAGCATCAAATCAAGTAAAATTAAATCATACTCATTTTCTATTGCTTGATTTAAACCTTCTCTTCCATCATTTGAAATATGAACTTCATTTCCCTCATACTCCAATTCTAATCTAATAAAATTCGCTAATTCTTTTTCATCTTCTATAATTAATATTTTTTTCATTTATTTTATCCCTCATTTTTTTTATAATAACACTTATAAAATCTTTCTCTGTATTTAATAAGCATATCTGTAAAAAATGAAAACGAACTTATACCTTTTTTAAAATTTCATTAGAGTTTCATTAGAAATTTTTAATATTACTAAACAACCTAGTTTATGTAACAATTTTCATTCTACTCATTTTATCATTAATTCATAATGAAATTGATTCCATATATGATGATTTCTTTACATTAAACAAAAAAGACTTTAGCGTTTAGCTAAAGTCTTTCTATTATCTTTCAAAATTTGCAAACTCAATCGGGATATTTAGTTCATTTTCTGCTGTACCATCTTTAGCACTCGCAACATAAATCGTTAATACACCATTAGGGCTTGATGGTTGGTTATGACTAATCCTTATGTTAAAGCTTCCCCAATCAGGAGCACCTTTATCTGCCATAACACTTCCTTCTGCTAATACATTATGCCCATCTTCCAAACGATACTTAAACATCGCTTCAAATACACTTGCTGTTCCTTCTACTTCAAAAACATTATTTACTGTTTCTTCTCTAACGATTGAAGTAACTTTAAAAACTTCATTTTCAGCTAAGATTTTATCCTCAACTACTGGTTTCTTATCCTTATCTTCCACCGTTACCTTCCCATCCTTTTTACCATTGTCATTTGTTTGACAACCTGATATACAAAGAATGCTTACAATTGCCAAACTAATGAACAAATGTTTTTTCATTGCATAGCCCCCCTAATTATCTTATTAAAAACTGATTAAAATAGTTCTAAGACTTATTCTTTATTTTTGATAGGTTTCTACTATTTGTAACATAGGCCATTTTTGTTTCCAATTTTTCTGAAGTAAGCGTGCTTCAAATATTTCTATAGCCTCCATACTATTTAAGAAATTTGGTGAAGGTTTTATGATCCCATTTATGGC
>Ga0102589_1001787_pt1 | contig 27165 bp, 32 predicted proteins | sample AraplaMF_Col_mLB_FD_76858 | JGI IMG/M metagenome (GOLD analysis project Ga0102589, IMG submission 76858) | Arabidopsis root microbial communities from the University of North Carolina, USA - plate scrape MF_Col_mLB | ecosystem: Host-associated > Plants > Roots > Endosphere | place: USA... | reverse complement strand
GCTTCTTACGTGGTTTCTTAGGCCGTATGTTATTCTCAGGTGAAGAAGTTAAGAAGAACGTTTCTGTATTATCTGGAGGCGAAAAAGTTCGTTGTATGTTATCTAAAATGATGTTAAGTGGTGCGAATGTAATCACACTTGACGATCCGACGAACCATTTAGATCTTGAGTCTATCACTGCATTAAACAACGGTTTAATTGCATTCAAAGGTACAATGTTATTCACATCTCATGACCATCAGTTCGTACAAACAATTGCAAACCGCATTATCGAAGTAACACCAAACGGTGTAATCGATAAAGAGGCAACTTACGATGAGTACTTAGAAAATGAAGAACTTCAAAAACAAGTAGATGCAATGTATAAAGGTCAATAATATATGATGAAAACCCCTGCTCTTTGTTAGAGCGGGGGTTTTGTTGAAAAGAGATGAAGACTAAGGTATTAAATGAATAATTATTCAAATATAATATTAACGGTGGTAAGAAATTGTAATGTTATGATTGCATAGTTTTTTGGCACATAGATGAGATTTAATGTGTATAGGATTGAAGGAGTTAATTGTAACAGGAGAAGTGTAGTTTGAGTAATAAGGTCAAACTACACTTTTTTGTTATGTGAAAAATGTACCAAAAATGGAGATAGATTAGTTTGCGAAGTAGTGAATAAAGGTTTATAGTATGTGGAGTCATAAGTAGTGGATGGAACTTGGGAGAAAACAGGAAATGTTACAAATTAATTTTGTTAAATAGAAACCAAGGTCACAATGTTTAAAAAGAAATAGTTGAATAAATAAAAGCTTCAATTTATAATTACTAATATTCTTCATGTAGTTAAACAAATAAAATCTATTTGAAGAAGAAAATTAAATACAGAGACGGACTTATAAAAAATAAGCCTTGGATGATTAAAAGAGGTGGAGAGATGAAACAGTTTTTATTAAAGAGCAAAAGTGTGTTAAGTAATCATTTTGGATTCTTTCTGTTTGCCGTTATTTTATTATGGCTCAAAACATATACAGCCTATGTAACGGAATTTAATTTAGGAATTTCAAACACAATCCAAAAATTCTTGCTGTTTTTTAACCCGCTTAGTTCAGCAGTTCTATTTTTAGGACTTGCATTATTTGCAAAAGGGAAACGATCTTATATTTGGGTAATTATTATTAATTTGTTATTGTCGATACTTTTATACGCAAACGTAGTATATTATCGCTTTTTCAGTGATTTTATTACGTTCCCGACATTAACACAAACGAATAACTTTGGTGATTTAGGTGGTAGTATTTTCGCGTTACTACACTTATATGATCCACTATATTTCTTAGATACAATCATTTTAATTGTTTTAGTCGCAACAAAATTTGCAAACCCAAAACCTATTCGTGTTGCGAAACATAAACTATCACTAGTATTTGTAGCAGGTATTTTATTATTCAGTGTGAACCTAGGGCTTGCAGAATCTGATCGTCCTGAATTATTGACAAGAACATTTGACCGTAATTATATTGTGAAATATTTAGGGGCATACAACTATACGATTTATGATGGTATTCAAAGTGCGAAAGCATCAACAGAACGAGCGTTAGCTGATGGAGATAATATGACAGAAGTTAGAAATTATCTTGCGTCAACATATGCAAGTCCAAATCCTGAGTACTTTGGTAAAGGAAAAGGAATGAACGTAATTTATATTCATTTAGAGTCATTCCAAAACTTTTTAATTGATTACAAATTAAATGGACAAGAAGTTACACCGTTCTTAAACTCATTTACAAAAGATGCGAATACGTTATATTTTGATAACTTCTTCCATCAAACAGGACAAGGTAAAACATCTGATGCTGAGTTCATGCTAGAAAACTCAATGTATGGATTACCGCAAGGATCTGTTTTTACGAATAAAGCTCATAACACGTATCAATCAGCACCAGCTATTTTAGGGCAACAAGGATACACATCAGCAGTGTTCCACGGAAACTACAAAACATTTTGGAACCGTGACGATATTTATAAATCATTTGGTTTTAATAAATTCTTTGATGCGTCATACTACGATATGAACGAAAAAGATGTAGTAAACTATGGATTAAAAGATAAACCATTCTTTAACGAATCTATTCCGTTATTACAAACATTGAAACAACCGTTCTATACGAAGTTCATTACGTTATCGAACCATTTCCCTTATCCGATTGATAAAGAGGAAGCGACGATTGAACCAGCTAAAACAGGTGACTCTTCAGTAGATACGTATTTCCAAACAGCACGTTATTTAGATGAGTCTGTAAAAGGATTTTTGGATTACTTGAAACAATCTGGTTTATACGATAACTCAATTATCGTTATGTACGGTGACCATTACGGTATTTCAGATAATCATGGCGCAGCAATGTCTCAAATAATGGGTAAAGAAATGAACTCATTCGAAAATGCACAGCTGCAACGAGTACCATTAATCATTCGTGTCCCAGGAATGAAGGGCGGCGTACAACATCAATACGGCGGAGAAATTGATGTTCTTCCGACGCTATTACACTTACTAGGTACAGATACGAAAAATTACGTCCAGTTCGGATCAGATTTATTATCACCAGAGCATAAACAAATTGTTCCATTCCGTAACGGAAACTTCGTAAGTCCAACAGTTACTGCATTGAATGGCAAATACTATGATACAGCTACTGGTAAATCTGTAGAATTAACAGACGAAATAAAACAAAATGAACAAATGGTTCAAAAATCATTAAAATACTCTGACCAAGTCGTAAACGGTGACTTATTACGATTCTATACACCGGAAGGATTTACACCGGTCGATCGTTCGAAGTACAACTATAACAATCGTGATAAAAATAAAACGAAGGTAAAGACGACTGCAGGCGGAGAAACGAAATAAATAGTAAAAAGCGCTACTCATATGAGTAGCGCTTTTATTTATACAAATAACGTATTCATTATACAGAGTTAACCTTAGTTTTTTGTTTCATCTTTCCAAAGAATACTACACCAGCAATGATAATAATGATAAATGCCCATTTAATGAAAGGGTTACTTTCGAAAAATCCAGCGAACCATTTCTCATCTACAATCATTTTCGCAGCAGTATAAGCTAAAACAGCTGCTCCAATCGTAATGATGACAGGGAACCGGTCCACCCATTTTAAAATTAATGTACTGCCCCAAACTACTACCGGAATAGATACTAATAGTCCGATGATGACTAAAGAAAAATTGCCATGCGCAGCTCCTGCAACAGCAAGTACATTATCAATACCCATTAATGCATCAGCAATAATAATGGTTTTTATAGCAGACCAAAATCCTTCTTCTGCCTTAATATCATGATCTTTGCCTTCAGCAATTAATTTGTAAGCAATCCATATAAGGAGTACACCACCAATTAGAAGTAGTCCTGGTATTTTTAACAACCAAACGACAACTAAGGTAGCTAGAGCTCTAATGGCGATTGCCCCGATAGTTCCCCATATAATAACTTTCTTTTGCTGATCTTTCGGTAATCGCCTTGCTGCTAATCCAATTACAATGGCATTATCACCGGCTAATACTAAATCAATTACAATGATGGCAAGTAGGGCAGACAAATATTCGGCTGAAAGAAAATCCATATACACATCACTCCTTAAGAGTAATATGTGCTAAAGTGTTGATAATATAAAAAAATAGGATTGAATTTGTATATTCAATCCTAAATTTTTTACTGTATTTTGATATATATTTTAATTTCGTACTAGTCGTTTTTAGAATAACATGTCATGTTTTTTAGTTAAATTAATGTGGTTTTTATATCCCATTGATATAAAGGAAGGAGGGGGAATCGAATATAAGAGAAGTACTGCCCAATACGAAAAAAAGACTCAATAACCTACTAGAGGAAATAGAGTCTTTCACATTACATACGATTATCGTGCCAGAAGTTTAATGGGAAGTGTTCGTTCTCATTATAACTTTCTAATTCATATCCTTTTTCTTTCAGTCCTTTAATAATTCCAGGTACTGCTTTAACGGATTGTGGATGAATATCGTGCATTAGAATAACTTCTGTTGGCTTGTCAGCTCCATTTACAACGTTTTGTACAATTTTAGCTGATGCAGCATCAACAGGCATTTTGTTGTATGTCCAGTCTAAAGAATCAATTGTCCAATCCCAAACTTTTAATCCATTTTCGACAACTTTGTTGCGAAGTGCTTCGTTTAACCCTGGCATTGAGCCGTAAGATGGGCGAGTTAATACTGGTGATTTACCTAGAACGCCAGCGATTAAGCCTTGATCTTCTTTCATTTCATCTACGTAATGACCTTCAGTGTAAAGCTTCTTGTAGTTATGAGTCATACTGTGCATCCCAACATAGTGGCCTTCAGCATCTTCACGTTTTACAAGTTCCGGGAATGCTTTTACATTTGAACCGATTAGGAAGAATGTTGCTTTTGCATTTTCTTTCTTTAACATATCTAAAAGCTCAGCTGTGTATTTTCCAGGACCATCATCAAATGTTAAGTAAGCGACTTTTCTAACTTGCCCGTTATATTGTTTTGGAGCTTCTTTCGGTGCAAGAGATGATTGAATTTCACTTACAAGTTGAACAGATTTTGTTTCATCCTCTGTACTTGCTAGAGCAGTATGTGTTGATCCTAAAGTTGCTTCGTATGTAAATAATACCCCCGCGCAAATCAACATAGCCCTTTTTACTAAAGTTGTCATTCGAATTCCATTGTGCATAATTTTCCTTCTCTCTATAAAAGTTCTACTCTACTATATTAGCAATTATAGGGCGGTAATTGCAAAAAAACTTTTTTACAAACGTAAAAAAGTTTGGTCAAAAGTATGCAAGATTTTGTATCAATTGTAGTCTTGGAAAAATAGGGTGATTTTAAACTTTATTATGAAAATTTTCAAGCATTAAATTTAATTCTTTTAATAATGAAGTATGTGCTTTTTTAGACGAACGGGTATCAAAACGAAAAGGGATTCATCATACTTTCGTATCACTTCATTTTCATTCCAATTATTGATTCGAATATTTTTGTTTTCTATTAAAATATTGGTATAAGAACAATTAAATTTAATAAGGGAGTGGGAATATGGTTAATTATATTTGCACTACATGTGGAGTACAGTATCCTGAAAATGAAGAAGCGCCTTCTAGTTGTAAAATTTGTAATGAGGAAAGGCAATATGTGAATCCAATTGGGCAGTCATGGACAACATTAGAAACTATGCAAAATAGCAATTTATACAAAAATGAAATAATAAAAGAAGAAAGTGGTTTGTATAGCATTACTACAAAACCTAAATTTGCAATTGGACAAACAGCATTTTTAATACAAAGTAAAACTCTAAATGTTATGTGGGATTGCATTAGTTATTTAGATGATAAGACGATTCAGAGTATATATGATTTAGGTGGTATTCAAGCAATAGCACTTTCTCATCCACATTATTACTCTACACAAGTAAAATGGGCGGAAACATTCAATGTACCTATCTATATTCATGAAGATGATAAAGAGTGGGTGGTTCGCCCGAGTAAACAAATTAAATTTTGGTCTGGGGAACATTTGATATTATCGAAAGAACTTACATTGCATCGCTTAGGAGGCCATTTTAAGGGTGGGACTGTTATGCATTGGAAAGAAGGTAACGAAGGGAAAGGAATTTTGTTATCAGGTGATATTATACAAGTAGTTTCTGATCAAAAATGGGTAAGTTTTATGTATAGTTATCCAAATCTCATTCCATTACCAGCGAATAAAGTTAGAGATATGGCAGAGAAAGTAAAAGATATCCAATTTAGTCGACTATATAATGCATTTCATGGTGTGGTGGAAAATGCAAATAAGGCTGTACAAAGATCTGCTGATCGGTATATAAAGGCTCTGCAAGGAGAACTTTTTCATACGTAATAAAATATAAGAAATAACTATTTATTTCATCTCAATATTTATATAACTACTTTTATATGAATTTAGTACTAAAGTCCTACTATTTATAAACTAATAGGTCTTTCAACTTAGGTAGTTCTCATACTAATGAGGGATATGAAAGGAAATATATGTAACTTATAATGATTACTATAAAGCTTTGGAAAATGAAAAGGAGGAGATTTGCATGAAGAATTGGGTTCAATTTAGAATTGCAAGACCAACAGATCAATTTGAAGAAGTTATAAGTTTTTATGAGACGGGGTTAGGGTTAAAGCGTATAGGAGAATTTCACAATCATGAAGGATATGATGGGGTTATGTTTGGATTACCGGATGCCGAGTATCATTTGGAGTTTACAACGCACGTTAATGGAAGTCCATGTCCGGCACCGACAAAAGATAATTTACTAGTTTTTTATATGCCTAATAAAGATGAAATTGAAAAAATAGTGAATCGATTAAGTAATATGGGCTATCATGAGGTAGAACCAGAAAATCCGTATTGGATAGAGAAAGGGATCACAATAGAGGATCCAGATGGTTGGAGAATTGTGCTTATGAATGCATTTGAATAAAGAAGCTCTTTTTGTATGTAATGTAGTGTAACAAAATGATTTAGTCATAAATCCCTACAGCATTTGTAGGGATTTTTATATAAAAAGATTTAGTTAAGAGAGTTATGAAATTGTAGAAAGTATTTTAGCTAAAAATAAATATGATTTATGTAGGAGGAATAGAAGTATGACATTAAAGCATTTTCATGAGTTTGCTAAAAATGTTGGGAACACACCTCTCATTAAATTAGAATGCGAAGAAACGAAGGATTTTTCTATTTATGCTAAATGTGAATGGCACAACCCTACAGAATCGATTAAGGATAGAGCTGCACTTGGAATGATTAAAAAATATTTACAAGAAGCGGACAAAAAACAACCTATCTTAGAGTATAGTGGTGGAAGTTTAGCGAGATCAATTAGTTATATTTGTTATTATTTAGAGGTTGAATGCACGTTAGTTTTAAGTTCTGGAACTGGTAAATCATTACTAAATGAACTTGAGTGTTATGGAGCTAACGTGATTTTAGTTGATAAATGTATGGGTTTCTACGCAGTAATTGAAAAGGCAATTGAGATTAGCAAACAAAAACCAGAGTTATACTTTTTATTCCAACATTATAATAACGCAAATCTATTAAGTCATATAGAAGGTACAGGCAGAGAAATTATTACACAAATGAATGGAAAACCAATACACGCATGGGTAGCATCTGCTGGTACTGGTGGAACTCTAATGGGAGTCTATAAAGAAGTAAAGAATTATACCAAAAATGTTGAGCTACATTTAGTAATGCCTGCTGAATTGCCTTATGGTTCCGAACAACCACCGAATGATTTAAAGAAATATGCTGGATCAGGTGGGTTTGGCTTAGGAAGGAAACAACATTTCATAGAACAGGAAGACAATTTGATAGAAAAACAATGGACTTATTCATATGAAGAAACCTTGTATGAAATGGCACGTTTTTATAATGAAACTGGTATGAAAATAGGAACGTCTGCGGCAGCGAATTTATTAGCTGCTAAACAAATTGGAAAAGAAAAAGGTGCGAATTTTAATGTAGTTACAGTTTTTCCGGACGCAGGGTCTATAGAAGAGTGGTCAGATGTAAAGAGCTTACAAAAAATAAAGAAAGAATCAAACAAATAAAAGTTCTTTCAAATTCTATTTCTTATACTTTGGGAAATTGATGAAATGAAAACCTGTATATGTAAAATGTACAGGTTTTTCGTGGTTGTTTTAGTTATATATAGCAACTATAAAATTTCACATACCGTATTTTAAAAATACATATAGGAAAACCAAAAAGTAATGTAGAATATATCGTACATACATATATGAAATCAACATAAAAGAAAAAGAGGTGTGCATATGTTACTGGAAGAAGTAATGCAACAACTAGAGGAATATGGAACAGAACAAAATCGTAAAACGTATAAAAACCACGGAGCGAAAGAGCCACTCTTCGGAGTTAGTTTTGCCAATTTAAAATTGTTAAAAAAGAAGATAAAAAAAGATCATGATTTAGCAATTTTATTATGGGAAACAAAAAATATGGATGCAATGACTTTAGCGACGATGATTTTAGATCCGAAAAAAGTTACGACAGAACAGCTAAATAAATGGGTACAGGAAGTTGATTATTATTGTTTAATGGACGTTTTGATGACCGCTATTTGTACATCGCCAATCGCGATAGAAAGAATGGAAGAATGGACAAAGTCTGATGATGAATGGATCGGAAGAGCAGGCTGGTCTTTATTAGCAAATATAGCGATTAAAAATAAAACGTTACAGGATGATTTCTTCTCTCCTTATCTAGATGAGATTAAAGAAAATATACATAATGAAAAAAATAGAAAAAGAGAAGCAATGAATAGTGCTTTAATTGCGATAGGAATTCGTAATGAAGACTTAGAGCGAAAAGCGATTGAAATTGCACGTGAAATTGGAAAAGTACAGGTTGATCACGGGGCAACGTCATGCAAAACACCAGACGCAGAACCGTATATAAAAAAAGCGAGAGAAAGAGCTGAAAAAAAGAAAGTGAAATAAGAAAAGGGGAACGGTTATGAAACCAATGGAAGCAGCACAAAGCATCATTACATCACAATTTCCGAATTGTGATGTAGCTTTACTAGGAGGAAGCGTTGCACGAGGAGAGGCGACAAAAACTTCTGACCTGGATATTGTAATAATAGATCGTAGTTTGTCATCTTGTTATAGAGAATCTTTCTATAGTAATGAATGGCCCGTTGAAGTGTTTGTACATAATTTTGAAACGATAAAATCCTTTTTAAAAATGGATTGTGATCGCGGAAGACCTTCGTTGCCACAATTAGTTTCAGAGGGAATTGTATTAAAAGGGGAAAATGAAATTATAGAGGAATTAAAAAAAGAAGCAAATGATTTACTAAATAAAGGACCAGCAAAATGGACTGAAGAAATGATGAAGCAGAAGCGGTATTTTATTACAGATACTTTGGATGATTTTATTGGTGCATCAAAAAGAGAAGAAGAGTTATTTATCGCGAATTTATTAGCTGATTTATTACATGAATATGTATTAAGAGTAAATGGGAAATGGCTTGGAAGTTCAAAATGGTTTATAAGGGTACTTAGAAAATATGATGAACAATATGCAGATCAATTTGTAGCGGCTTTCGATTGTTTTTATACAACGGGAGAGAAAATGAAATTAATTACTTTTGTAGAAAAAACGCTAGAACAGTATGGAGGAAGAATGTTCGAAGGGTTTTCTATAGGAAAATAAAAAGGGGATAGCAAAGTGAATGTACCATTCGTTCAATTAAGAGAACTGACACTAGATGATGTAGAAGATCGATATCAATGGTCATTAGATACAAAAGTAACGAAACATTTAGTTATACCAGATCAATATCCACCGTTCACTCGTGAAGATACGAAAAAATGGATTGAAGCATGTATAAATCGAAAAAATGGTTATGAACAAAGAGCAATCACTACAGAGAACGGCATACATATTGGATGGGTAGATCTTAAAAACTTTGATAAAACAAATAAAAATGCAGAACTGGGAATCGCGATTGGCAATAAAGAGTATTGGGGCAAAGGATATGGAATAGCAGCTCTATATGGTATGTTACAGCTAGCATTCTTTGAATTTAAATTAGAAAAAGTTTGGCTACGTGTAGATGAAGATAATTTTCAAGCTAGAAAGAGTTATGAAAAGGCTGGTTTTATTTGTGAAGGATTAATGAGAAATGATCGATTACGTCAAGGAAAGTTTATTCATCGTTATCGTTATAGTATGTTAAGAGAAGAATACGAATCTATAAATAGTAGTTTATAAAAATATTATGTTAACTTAAGGGGCTGTAATAATATGATTCGATTACTTACGAAAGAGGATGCGAAACAATATTGGGAGTTACGTTTACAAGCATTACAAGTAAATCCAGAGGCATTTGTAACAACTTATGAAGAAGCGATTCGTCAAGAAAATCCGATTAAGCGAGTGGAAAATAATTTAACAGCTGCTACTAGCTGTACATTCGGTGCTTTTAATGAAAAGAATCAATTAGTTGGAGTGGTTACTTTACTAACAGAAGAGAAAGAGGCGTATAAACATAAAGGTCATATCGTTGCAATGTATGTAGATGCAAGTAATCGAAGAAGTGGTCTTGCACGTGAGTTAATACGTAAAGCAATTGAAAGAGCAAGAGAAATGAACTTGGAACAATTGACATTAGGTGTTGTGTCCACAAATGAGCCAGCAAAAAAGTTATATGAATCAATGGGCTTTCAAACGTATGGAATTGAAAAAAGAGCTTTAAAAATGAACGGTGTATATAGTGATGATGAATATATGGTGTTGTTCTTTTAAGAAAGGGAGTTTAGTATGAAAGATCTCCGTTTAGAAAAAAATATGAACCCGCAAGTAGCGATTTTGTATGCGATGGTTACGGATACATTTAAACGATTGCAAAAGTTAGTAGAAGGTATTGATGAGAAAGAATTGTCTTTTAAAGGGTCAGAAAATAATGAAAATAGTATTGGGCAACTACTTCAACATTTAGCAGTTGTCGATTTACATTGGGTGTACCGCTTAAAAGGAGAAGCAATTCCACAGGCAGTTGATACTATATATGGACCTATGTTAAATGAAGCAGGAAAACTGCCAAGTTTAAGAAAACAGACGTTGCAACAATTAATGCAAGATTATGAAGCTGTGCAACATATGTTTTATGCGGAATGTATGAAACTAACAGAAAATGATTTAACACGAGAAGTTTTTTACGAAAAGGGAGAAAATGCAACTATAAGATGGGGGATATGGCATATAGCTGACCATAATCGGTACCATCAAGCTCATATTAGTCGGTTGAGAAAACTATATAGAGCTAGTTTATGTCCAAATTAAAGATTGTGAATTTTAATTATATTCATTTTGTTGTATAGTATTTAAGAAGAAACTAAACAAGGGGTTTTATAATGAAAGCTATTGCAGTAGGAATATTGGCATCATTTTTCTTTGCCTTTACCTTCGTTTTAAACCGTGCGATGGACTTAGAAGGTGGAAGCTGGATTTGGAGTGCTTCATTACGGTACTACTTTATGGTTCCGATGTTGTTACTTATTGTCATGTATAGAGGTAACTTAAAACAACTCTTTCAATATATGAAAAATAATCCGAAAGAATGGCTAGTGTGGAGTATCGTAGGATTTGGTCTCTTCTATGCACCACTTAGTTTTGCAGGAGCTTTTGGACCTGGTTGGCTCGTTGCATCTACATGGCAAATTACGATCGTTGCAGGGATTTTGTTAACACCATTTTTTGCAGTAGATCCATTACATAAAAAACTTCCAATGAAGGAATTAGTTATGTCGGGTATTATTTTATGTGGTGTTGTACTCATGCAAGTAGAACATGCTTCTTCATTAGGAATTCGTGAAACCGTTTTATGTGTAGTTCCTGTACTTATTGCAGCGTTTGCGTATCCTCTTGGAAACCGGAAAATGATGCAAGTTTGTAAAGGGGAATTAGATGTATTCCAGCGAGTTCTCGGTATGACATTAGCAAGTTTACCATTTTGGTTTTTACTATCTGGTTATGAAGTATCAACAGGCGGACTACCGTCAAGTAGCCAAGTTTTCCAATGTTTTATTGTAGCAGTTAGTTCTGGTTTAATCGCTACAGTATTATTCTTCTTTGCGACAGATCTTGTAAAAGATGATCCGCAAAAACTAGCAACAGTAGAAGCAACACAATCCGGTGAGGTTTTATTTGCGCTAGTAGGAGAACTTATCTTGTTATCTGCACCAATTCCGTCATCTTTATCTTGGATTGGTATGAGCCTCGTTATTATTGGAATGATACTACATAGTTATGTAGCGGTCGTTGTGAAGAAAGAAGAAAAAATAACGGCGTAATGAGATTAGCTCTTTATATAAAGAGCTAATCTTTTTTCATAGAAAGGAATGATGATATGAATTTGCAACGCGTTGAACAAATTGAGAAAGATTCCATTTTAAATGTACTACAGTATGCAGTCGGACCAAGTGAAACTAGCTTAAAGAAAGCAGTTTTATTTTATGAAAGGAATAAAGCGACTTTGCATAGATATGAAGAAAAGGCTTGCATAGGTATTGAAATAATCGGAGCAAAGAAAGCGAGAATTTGCCATATAGCAGTTGTTCCACAATATCGTCATAATGGAATTGCGTGGCAAATGATAAAGGAAGTATTAAGAATGCATCAATTGATGTATCTAGAGGCAGAGACAGACGATGAAGCGGTAGAATTTTATAAAAAAATTGGTTTTCAGGTTAAAAGTTTAGGAGAAAAATATCCGGGGGTTGAAAGGTTTTGTTGTTATTTGGGAATGCAGTATAAAAATATATAAATATACATATTGTGTTTCGTTTGAAAAAAGTGATATTTACATTATATAATAAAGGTATCTGGAAAAATATAGATAAAAGAAATTAGGTGTATAACACATGAGAATGGATAAAAGTAAATTTATAAAAATTGCTACTTCGATAGGGGTATCATCTTTTTTATTAACTGGATGTGGCGATTATGAAGAAGATACTGCTCAACAAGAAAGTACTGCTGTTAAAACAGATGGTGGAAAACAAGGAAATGAACAAGAAAGTTTAAATTGTGATGATAAAGCTCCTACTAATAAAAATGTAGAAAATGATGAGTTATGTAAGGAAATAAATCCGTCTTTTTCATCGTATCATGAAAATTCACATTTACCGATACTTCCATTCGTGGCAGGATATTTATTAGCAAGCAGAACTTCAAATATGAATTATACAGTAAAACCGAATATAATGAAGAAACCGTATGCAAATAACATTATTCCATATCGTGAAAAAGACCAAAGTAGAACTGGAGGCAGCGGTGGTGGAGGGTATTACGGCGGAACTAACAGTAACAATAATAAATCTTCCAATAAAGTGGATTTAAATAAACAACAGCCAAATCCATCAAATAAAGTGACCCCAGATACAAATACACCAAAATCATCTACGACTCAAACGCCGAAAGTGAATTCTGGTTCCAGTGGAATTGGGAATGCAAAAGCACCGGCCGGATCATAATACGAAAGGATAATAGGAACATGTATACAGAACAAGAGCAGAAAGAGTATATGAAAGTATGGTTTTCACTTGCGGAAGAGGCTAGTAGGAATGGATTTACGTGGTCGAGCCTTTTAGAGAAGGAAGAATGGAATCAATATATGGCAACAGGTATGTATCGTATGCCAGTAAATACTTATACTGCTATTTCAAAAGCAACAGAAGAGATTATGTATGTGTTATATAGAACGTATCAATATATTGTCAATACGACAGAAGATTTTCAAACACTAGGATTTCCAGCTGAAACGTGGGAAATTGCGAGAATGAAACACGCTGGTTTGTTTTCATATTTTACAAGGTTTGACTTTATCGTAAATGGTGAAGATATAAAGTTAATAGAAGTAAATTGTGATACACCAACAGGTTATTTAGAGCCGTCAGTCGCAAATGAAGTGTTATGTCGTTATCACGATGTGAATCACCCAAATCATATAGAAGAGCATATTGTGCAGGCGTGGGAACAAATTAAACATGACTATAATATAAGTCCTATAGAGACAATATATTTTACTAGTTATGATTGGCACGATGAAGATCATCAAACAGTTCAATTTTTAAGAAGCTATTGCTTAGATCAATCAACGGACTATATAGGCATACAAGATATCGTTGTTGCAGATGATGGTATATATACGCAAAATGGTGAACGAATTCATTATTTATATAGACTATATCCAATTGAATATTTAGTTTCAGATACCGATAAAAACGGGAAAAGAATTGGACTTCAATTTTTAGATCATATAGCGCAAGGAAGAGTGAAAATTATTAATCCACCTGCAGCTTTTCTTATGCAAAATAAAAGTGTACTCGCATTAATTTGGCAACTTTACGAAGAAGAAATCTTCTTTGAGGAAGAAGAGAGAAGAAGCATTCAGAAATTCTTCCTTCCAACATATTTTTCAAATAAACCGTTTATAGAAAGAAATGAATCATATGTTTCTAAACCTTTATACGGCCGTGAAGGCGGAGGGGTATCTATATACGAAAATGATGAGCTTTTAGCAGAAGATAAAACAGCATATTACTTTGAACAACGGAAAATATATCAGCAATACATAGAAATGCCTGACTATACAATTGATACATGGGATGGTCCATATACTGGTAAATTATTAATTGGTTCACACTGTATTAGCGGGAGAGCCGCAGGGTTATTTTTACGAGTAGGTGAAAAAATAACGGGAAACTTATCGATGTTTACAGGGGTTACAATTGAAGGGTAAATGAAACAAAGATCTCATCAAAAATGATGAGATCTTTGTTTAAATGTAGTTTTTTTATTGTTATGATGTAACGCTTTCATTTTTCTTCATTTCAAAGATTTTGTTTCCATTTTCATCTACAAGTTGAATAAAGTCTCTAAGTTTTGTTACACCAATATACATGACTGGGTTTTCATCTTTTCCTTTACTTTTCTCGATATGAAAGACGATAACAGTTGTGTTTTTTTCATCCTTCACTTCTTTTACTGTAATTTTAGCATTTTTGTACTTTGTTCCAAATGATAAATATATCATTCTTTTACCTTCGCTAATACTACCGGTTGAGTAATGTATCATCGTTGGGTCTTCTTGAGCTTTTTCATATAAATTTGATGGGCCAAATTTAATTTCATTATATCTGGCTTTTTCTAATACCCAATAATCTTCATATTCATTTTGAAAAGAAACACGTGCGCTTAAGGAGACGAGTCCAAATAGTAGAAAAGAGAATAAAGCTTTTTTCATTTGTTCACCTACTATCGTTATTTCAAATTAATACACCATAATTAAACCAATATCTTTGTAAGTATATTACCATTTTTTATGTCCATAAAAACGATTAAGTTAAAAATTAAGAAAAATATGATAATATATGTATGTAGTAGTTTAAAACAAAATGGGGGAACAATCGTGAAAATGAATGACATAGTGGCAAGTACGCCATTGCCAAATACAATTAAAACAATTACAAATGATTTAAGAAAATTAGGGTTAGAAAAAGGAATGACAGTTATTGTACATTCTTCGCTAAGTTCTATAGGCTGGGTATCAGGCGGAGCAGTTGCGGTAGTAGAGGCATTAATGAAAGTGATTACAGAAGAGGGAACCATTATAATGCCAACGCAATCTTCGGATTTATCTGATCCGAAACATTGGTCAAGACCACCTGTACCTGAAGAGTGGTGGCAAATTATTCGGGATAATGTACCAGCATTTGAGCCACATATAACTCCAACAAGAGCAATGGGGAAGGTAGTTGAATGTTTTCGTACATATCCGAATGTAGTACGTAGCAATCATCCATTAGGAAGTTTTGCTGCATGGGGAAAACATGCAGTAGAAATAACGATGAATCAATCACTATCAATGAGTTTAGGAGAGGAGTCTCCATTAAGAAAAATATATGATTTAGACGGATACATATTATTAATTGGGGTTGGATATGACTCAAATACGTCTGTACATTTATCTGAAGTACGTTCTGGTGCATGTGAGTTAATAAAAGTAGGAGCGCCTATTATAGAAAATGGTGAAAGAGTTTGGAAAGAGTTTATTGATATGGATTACGATTCTGATAAGTTTGTAGAAATTGGTGTAGCGTTTGAACAAAAGGGAACTGTAACAAATGGGAAAATAGGAAACGCAAAGTGTCGTCTTATGAAACAACGTGATATAGTTGACTTTGGAACAGAATGGTTTCGTAAGAAAAATAAGTAAGGGATGGTTACAATGAAGGGGAAAAAGGTATTAATTACAAGTGGTGGTTGTTTAGAAAAATGGGATCAAGTGCGTGGTCATACGAATATGGCAAAAGGAACAATTGGAAGAATAATCGCCGAAGAGCTTATAAGTAAAGGGGCACATGTTATATATTTACACGGTTATTTCGCTGAGAAACCAAACGATATAAATAATCAATTGGAATTACACCCATTTGAAGGAATTGTTGATTTGCAAGATAAAATGAAGAGTATAATTACGCATGAAAAAGTCGATGCAGTCATTATGGCAGCGGCGGGATCAGATTGGGTCGTAGACAAAATTTGTGATCAAGATGGTAATGCACTTAATATGAATGGAAAAATTTCAAGTGATATAGCGCCTATTATTCATTTTCAAAAGGCTCCAAAAGTATTAAAACAAATAAAAGAGTGGGATCCAGAAACGGTACTTGTTGGCTTTAAGCTAGAAAGTGATGTAAATGAAGAAGAACTGTTCGAAAGAGCGAAAAATAGAATGCAAGAAGCGAAGGCGAGTATAATGATTGCAAATTCACCACATTCTTTATATTCGCGCGGAGCAGTGCACTACGTAATTGGACAAGACGGTAAAGGAAAGTCGTGTAATGGGAAAGATGAAACTGCGAAAGAAATTGTTAAAAGGTTAGAAGTACTATGTAATCACATTACTGTTTTATAATTTTTAGTATTTGGATAAGAATGAATCCGCATAATATATATAGGTAAGCGAAACTTTAATTTATGGGAATATAACTTTTACACGAATGTTAACCATTTAAGATGGATACATAGCATAATTGGTGAGGAGTGGATTCTATGGAACATTTATTAAAGCAAGCTATTAAGCTAAGAAATGAAAAGAAATATGCGCAGTCCAGAGAGATACTTATTGGGCTAACAAACTTTACGAGAGATGCAGAAGTGCTATTTCATTGCGCCTGGATACATGATGTAATGGGACTTGAAACAGAGGCAGTGCCATATTATGAGCAGGCAATTGTAAATGGGCTTGATGGTGAGTCACTTTGCGATGCATATATCGGTCTTGGCAGTACATATCGTTGTATAGGTGAATATGACAAAGCGATAACGGTTTTAGAAACAGGTTTGCAGCAGTTTCCGGATAATGACGTGATGAAAGTGTTTCTCTCATTAGCAAAATATAACGTAAACGATCATGAATCTGCAATGAAATTATTACTTGAAACAGTCGTAAAAGTAGAGGAAGTAAAAGAGTTTGAGCGTGCTATTTTATTTTATAAAGACCATTTAGATGAGGTTTTTAAATAAGAGGGTGAACGTATGGATGTCGCATTATCAGGAAGGCGAAAAGGTATTTGGTTTGGACTAATATCTTTCATTTTGTTATCAAACTATGTATTGTATGCCCTTCCAATTGTACCAGCTGCTCCGAAAGAAGTAGTGCTTGGTTCTTTGTTAGATTGTATGTTTGTAATACCGGTCATTACGTATTTCTTTATTATTCGAAAAAGATACTCGTTAACGTATATATTGCCTGTTGTAATAGCTGGTTATATATTTGCAAGTGTTATTATTCCAAGTGAATATTTACAAGATTTTTCATACGTTTCTTATATTATAGTTGCAGGAGAAATTGCATTCGTATGCGTAGAATTATTCCTTCTATATAAAATTGTTAAAATGCTACCTAACATAATACAAAAATATAAAGAATATAAAAGAAAGTATTCTTCATTTTCTTATGCAATTGATGCAGCGTTTGATGCGACTATGAAAAGAAATAAATTAGTAGATATCATTGTAACAGAGTGTAAGTTAATATACTATGCGTTTTTATCGTGGCGTGTAAAAGTGCCAGAAGGTGAATGCGTATATTCATATCATAAAAAGACTGGTGCAATAGGTGTATATATCATGATCATCCATGCAACCTTAATAGAAAGTATCGGTTTTCATTATTTACTTCATCAATGGAACCCAATAGTAGCATGGATTTTACTTATTTTAAATGTGTATGCAATGCTTTATTTTTTAGCTGAAATACAAGCAATGCGAAAAAATCCAATTATTGTTGCGGAAGAAAAGATAATCATTCAAATCGGATTAGGAAAGAAAATTATTATACCATTTACACAAATTGATAAAATTGAGTTTTATAAAGGCGAACTTTTAAAGAAAGAGAAGGAAGTTCTTGACGCAACCGTTATGGAATTTATAAAGGAACCAACAGCATTTGAAATTACACTAAAAGAACCAGTGGAAGCGCAATTGTTATATGGATTTACTAAAACAGTAAGTCGTGTTCACTTAAATGTTGATGAGGAACGGAAGTTTTATGATGCGGTTTTGGAGAAGTTGAAGCGTGAATAATTATACTAATTTTCATCGTGCGTTTGGTGTGTATGGCATTTGTATCGAAGACAATAATTTATTAGTAATTGATAAAATGAAAGGTCCATATAGAAATCGGTATGATTTACCTGGTGGTAGTTTAGAAGAAGGAGAATCATTACTAGCTGGACTTCATAGAGAGATGAAAGAAGAGACTGGGCTAAAAGTGAAGGTAGTAAAACAAATAGGTACAGTTGATTTTCAATTTCCATCTAAATTCAAGGAGTACACACATGTTCATCATATCGCAGTTTTTTACTTTGTTGAAAGGTGCGAAGGTGAATTCAAAGTACCGGACCAAATTGAAGGTCAAGATTCAATAGGAGCTAGATGGTTTCCGATAGAAAGTATTACTGAAGATAATTCATCTCCTCTTGTATGTAGTGCTGTAGAGTGGATAAAAGAATCTAAGTTTCGTTTAGAAGTAAAGGCATATAAATCATGGGTTATAAAATAATGATACAACTGGAGTTCCTTCTAACTTAGAGGGGGCTTTTTTGCGGGCAAGAAAATGTCATTATGCTAATATTATTTTTTTAAAACAAGAAACGAATTCACTGAACGGCTTCTTAGTGGAAAAAGGGTTATAATGAAAGAATTACAACTAAAGGAGATTTTTAAAAATGAGTTGCTTACGTACTTCAGGAATTGAAATTATTGAAAGGAAAGTTCGCTATGATGCTACAACTGTAAATCATGCTTGTTTATTAATAGAAGCGCAGCCAGATAAAATTGTTTTGTATCATGAAGTACAGTACTCTTTTACAATGGAAGCGAATGATACGAAGTTAACGATCCCGAAAGGAAGTTATACAGTTGCATATTACTGGGGAAATCGTCCATATAATTTATACATTTGGAGAAATCAGGATGGGAGTTATTTAGGTTCTTATTTTAATATTGTAAAGAATACTTGTATAACGGATGAAGTGGTATCCTTTGAAGATTTAATCCTTGATATTATGGTACTTCCAAGTGGAGAATTTTTTATTTTGGATGAGGATGAATTACCTGAGCCGTTAGAACACTTTGAAGATGGATATGTAGAAAAAGCTCTGCATACAGTGTTACATACAATTCAAACGTCACTTCCAAAAATCATTATAGAAACTGCTACAATTTATAAAAAATAGATATCGTTCATTAAAACCTAGTTGACTTATCGGAAATATTTGTATAATATGTAGTTAATTCTATAATAGCTGATTGGAGAAACCAAAGGCATTTCATTACAAAATGAAATGCCTTTGGTTTTTTTATTATATAAATACTGAATCTGTTCACTTAGATGAATCATTTCAAGGAGGAGAAATAGTGACTGTTTCAATCGATGGAGTATCAAAATATTTTTCGAAACAAACTGGTACGGTTCAAGTGCTAGAAGATATTAATTTCCAATTAGAGAGAGGCGATTTTGTCACTGTAATCGGACCGAGTGGCTGTGGGAAAAGTACGCTTTTGAAAATTGTTGCGGGATTAGATAACGAATTTGAAGGTGAAGTTATTATTGATGGAGAGAAAATCGTAAAACCGAGTAAGAAACAAGGTTTTATTTTTCAAGAACATCGCTTGTTTCCGTGGTTAACAGTTGAAGAAAATATCGCTGCAGATTTGTCGTTAAAAGATAAGTATGTAAAAGATAAGGTAAAGGAATGGGTTGAAATCGTTAGATTAGACGGTTTTGAAAAATCTTATCCGAAAGAAATTTCAGGAGGTATGTCGCAACGTGTTGCGATTGCGAGAGCTTTATTAAGAAATCCGAATGTATTACTACTTGATGAACCATTCGGGGCACTTGATGCTTTTACTAGAAGTCATTTGCAAGAAGTGCTTTTAAATATTTGGGAACAGAAGAAAACGACAATGATATTTGTTACTCATGATATAGACGAAGCGATATATCTTTCAAACCGAATTATTATCATGAGTGCAAAGCCTGGAAAAATACATAAAGTGATTGAAAATAATTTACCTTATCCCCGTAGTAAAACTTCAGTATTATTCCAAGAAATTCGTACGAAAGTATTACAACAGTTTGAACACGGGGGACTGATTCAAACGAGTATATAGGAAAAGGGTGGATTATATATGTATAAAAAAGGTAAAGTTCTTTCTTTTGCATTAGCTATATCTATATTTTTATTAGGGTGTGAAAAAAACACAGCGAGTAGCAAGAAAGAAGATGTAACAATTCAAATTGGTATACAGCAAGGGTTAAGCCCGCTATTACTAGCACAGAAAAAAGGATGGTTTGAAGAGGAGTTAAAAAAAGAAGGAGTTAAAGTGAAATGGACAGAGTTTCAAAGCGGACCTCCCTATTTTGAAGCAATCGCATCAAATAGATTAGACTTTGGTGAAGTTGGAAACTCCCCAGTTATTTCAGCGCAAGCAGCTGGTATTGAATTTACCGAAATTGCTAATACAAGTTATGCGAGGAAAGGAACAGGAATTCTTGTACAAAAAGATAGTAAGATTACGAGTGTAAAAGATTTAAAAGGTAAAAAAATCGCAGTAGCAAAAGGAAGTAGCGCATTTAATTTATTGTATCGAGCATTAGAAAAAGAAGGTATCAATGCAAAAGATGTAAATGTCATTCAATTGCAACCAGATGAAGCGCAGCCCGCATTTGAATCAGGATCAGTAGATGCCTGGGCCATTTGGGATCCATTCATTTCACTACATACGTTAAATAAAGGAGCTAAGGTTATTGCAGATGGTGAAACATTAAATGTTTCTTCTCCGGAATTTTTAATTGCGAGAACAAAGTTTGCGAAAGAACATCCAGAATTAGTTGAGAAGTTTCTTAAAGTTTATGAAAAAGCACGTGTATGGCAAGAGTCAAACTTAGATGAAGCAATAAAAATATATACTTCTGCGAAGAAAATAGATGCCGACATTGTAAAAGAAGTGTTTAATCATGACAAACCAATTTTAGTTCCAGTAACGAAAGAAATAATAGAGGAACAGCAAAAGACAGCGGACTTTCAATATAAACTCGGTTCTATAAAGAAAGAAATTAAGACGGAAAAAGTTGTAGATAATTCTTTCGTAGAAAATGCATTGAAAGCGAAGTGAAAAGAGGTTTTGTAAAGTGGAAAATACGAAAGTTGTTATTAAACCAGCGAGTATAACGATTGAGAAAAATAGCGTCAAGAAGGTGCGAAAGTTAAATGTAAAAGTTTTAGTAAGGGCGATTACTATACCAGTTATTATATTAATAATTTGGCAGTTGGCTGGCGTATTCGGTCTTGTTTCTAAAACAGTTTTACCAACACCAGTAGATATTTTTCTAGCTTTCCAAGAGCTTATTAAAACAGGAGAGTTATTCAGCCATTTAAGTATTAGTGTATTCAGGGCTGCGGCTGGTTTCTTCATCGGCGGGAGTTTAGGAATTATTTTAGGAACGATTGTTGGATTTTCAACGAGAAGTGAGCAATATTTAGATCCGTCTGTACAAATGTTAAGAACTGTACCTCATTTAGCTGTGGCACCGCTTTTCGTATTATGGTTCGGTTTTGGAGAAACATCAAAAGTATTATTAATTGCGGACGGTGCGTTTTTTCCTTTATACGTAAACGCGTTTTTAGGAATACGAGGTGTAGATTCAAAATTATTTGATGTTGCGAGAGTGTTAGAGTTTGGAAAAAGAAAATTAATTTCGAAACTAATTTTACCAGCTGCATTGCCTAACCTTTTACTAGGAGCAAGGTTATCCTTAGGTGTTGCATGGGTGAGTTTAGTAGTAGCAGAACTTATGGGATCTACAGAAGGTATTGGCTATATGATTATGGATGCAAGGCAATTTTCAAATACAGACATTGTATTTGTCGGTATTATTATCTTTGCATTCGTTGGAAAGTTTTCTGATTCACTCGTACGTTTACTTGAAGTGAAGTTTTTAAGATGGAGAGATAATTTTAAAGGCGAGACAGGGAATTAACATATAAATTATTAGGGGTAATTTATATAGAGTGTTTTAGTAGATTTTTCAAAACAATTAAGGGGTGTGTGTAATAGTATGGAATTGTTATGGTTTATTCCAGCTTATGGAGATGGTCGATATTTAGGAACGACAAAAAGAGGAAGAGCAGCTGAATATGGTTATTATAAACAAGTTGCACAGGCAGCTGATTATTTAGGGTATACGGGTGTGTTACTTCCAACTGGTCAAGGTTGTGAAGATCCTTGGGTATTAGCATCGGCACTTGCCGCTGAAACAGAGAAATTAAAATTTTTAGTAGCAGTTAGACCAGGACTAATGTCACCGACAGTTGCAGCAAGGATGGCATCGACATTTGATAGGATTTCAGATGGGAGGTTACTTATTAATGTAGTAGCAGGAGGAGATCCTGTTGAGTTGCAAGGAGATGGATTGTATCTTGAACATGATGAAAGATATGAAGCAGCGGATGAATTTTTAAAAGTTTGGAAAGCTACGCTGCAAGGTGAAAGTATTTCTCTAGAAGGAAAACATATTAAAGTTACAGATAGTAAAGTTGTGTTCCCACCAGTACAAACACCGTATCCACCAATTTATTTTGGCGGATCGTCTGCTGCAGGTAAAGAAGTAGCAGCTGAACATAGTGATGTATATTTAACGTGGGGCGAACCACCAGAGCAAGTGAAAGAGAAAATAGAAGAAGTAAAAAAACTTGCGAAAGAGAAAGGGCGTAACGTACGATTTGGTATAAGATTACACGTAATTGTAAGAGAAACAGAAGAAGAAGCATGGGAAGAGGCTGAGAAGTTAATTCAATATGTTGATAATGAAACAATTGAGCTTGCTCAAAAAACATTTGCAAGATATGATTCAGTCGGTCAAAAAAGGATGACATATTTAAGTAAAGGTACACGAGAGTCGTTAGAAATAAGTCCTAACTTATGGGCTGGCATTGGACTTGTAAGAGGTGGTGCAGGTACTGCCCTTGTAGGTGATCCGCATACAGTAGCAAATAGAATAAAAGAATATGAAGCGTTAGGAATTGATACGTTTGTATTATCAGGATACCCTCATTTAGAAGAGGCATATGAAGTGGCAGAACTGTTATTTCCTTTATTGAAAGACGAGAAGAAACAAGAAAATAAAATTGTTGGTGAAATGATTGCTGATGCATATGCATTAAAAAAATAGTGAGGATTAAAGTTTCACCTATGTTTTGTTTTATTTTGTTTACTGCCAGTTAATACGAGATAAAAAAACCCGCAAGTATTTCACTTGCGGGTTTTCATCGTAAACTATTAGAAAATATGGTAAAATTAAATAGTAACTTAAGGTACGGTTGGTTGTTCAATTATCACTTCTCCAAGTAGGAGGGGGGTGATAATACGTGAGTGAAATAGCGTTACTACTGCAGGGTGGACTGTTTCTCGTTGCATTGTTAACGTTCGTCGTCGTTTTAATAGACAAGCTCAAAAAATAACAACCCACCTATGCCAATAGAACGTGGGTTGTTTTGTTTGTAAGAAACAAATAGGATAAATGAACAATCCAATCTGCTAAGTTACGTGGACTAGTGTGTAGCCGCACACTAGTCTTTTTTATTTATATACAATTAATAATTAGTTTATGTGATTGTATTGTTCTTTTCATACTTATTATAACACAGTGTCTTTTTATCAAGAAAGGAGACCGTATGTTCTGATTTTGATTAAATAGAAGGGGTTTTTTCTTTAAATAGCCCATCCATATACTGTTTTAAAGTTTGGACATAAAATTCCTGCTTACTTACATTATTTACACCGACAATTGGTGATGGAAGTTCATATCTCTTTTCTGATAAATGAACGACAACATCAAAGATATCAAATAGACGAATGAAACAGAACAGCCCATCTTTATCACTTAATAAAATAAAGTAATGGTTTTCACTATTTGTATTTAATGTATTCCATAAAGAACTTTTGCTTAAATCGCGCACGATGCTCTTTTCTTTTAATTCCATGAAATCGGCGTTTGATAGAATGTTAGAGATATCAATCGCATCTGGATCTTCAAAATAGCCATCAACAGATTGTACAGCGAAAGTATACGCCATTTTTAATACACTCATTTTGTATTTACGGTTATCTAAAAGTAATTCACGTTGAATAGAGCTAGCTACCTTCGTTACACGTTCTTCTTTCCAAATTTCGTTATGTAGTGAAATATCGTGCTTTTTACATAGTTTCATAATTAATGCATTCGAATAAAGTATTTCATCACTTACTTCAACAACATCAGTCTCAGCTGCCGCAAGTTCCTCACCATGCTCATTCGTATACAGGGGAGAGTCAATTTGTTTTTTCATTTGCTCAATCTTATATTGACTTAATTTATGCCGAATTAAGGGACGATCAATATTTGTTGTCATTTGTTCATGACAAGTATCACAAATTGAGTTTGTGAAATAATATCCACATAATATTTCTGGGATGACATATTGTTCACTAAGTTCTTTCGTATCTTTTCTGCAAATGATGCATTGTGTCATTTTTATCACCTTTACCTGCAAATTTGTATGTAATCTCATTGTAGTGTATTTATTGGCATTTTGGAATATTGTACAGGAAAATATTATGTGAAATTGTTACTTATTTTGGTACAATGAAGTGAAGTGCTAGTTTAAAGGAGGACGTTTTTTTGAAATCGAAAGTGCACTTTTGGACATTAGAAGTGCTAATGGTTGTAGCGATCATATTTATTTGCACAAAAATATCGTTTTTATTTCAACCGATTGGTATCTTCATATCAACTTTGTTTTTCCCAATCTTAATCGCGTTATTTTTATACTTCATATTTAACCCATTGTTAGTCTTTTTGGAGAATAAAAAAGTACCAAGAAATTTAGCGATTTTACTGTTATATCTTTTTATCATAACATTAACTGCGGTTGGAGTTGGGGTAGTTGTTCCAACAATCTCACAACAGCTAATGGATTTGGTAAAAAATATGCCAGGTTATATTAAAGAGGGAAAACTATACATACAAGATTTATCCCATCATAGATTGTTTGAATGGCTATCTACACAAAACTATGTTTCCATTGAAACAATTGAAAAAAATGCGATTGAATACTTAAAGGATATACCAAACACGATTACGTCGAGTGCAACGGCTTTATTTGGTATTATCACGAACGTTGCATTAGTGATCTTCACAGTACCGTTCATTTTATTTTATATGTTTAAAGATGGACATGCATTCCCAGGGAAAGCAGTTAGTTTATTACCTGAGTCTTACCGTGAAGAAGGACTTCGTATCATTAAGGAAACGAATGAAACATTATCTGCATATATTCAAGGGCAAGCGCTCGTTTGTATATTTGTAGGTGCGTTTACTTTTATCGGTTATTTAATTATCGATTTACCGTACGCTTTCGTTTTAGGAATTATAGCAGCATTTACAAACATCATTCCTAACTTAGGGCCATTTATTGGGGCAGCACCAGCTGTTATTGTAGGACTGTTCGTTTCTCCGATGCAAGCCTTATACGTAATTATTATCGTAACAATTGTACAACAGTTTGAAAGTAATATTATTTCACCGCGTATTATGAGCTCGAAATTAAACATTCACCCATTAACAATTATTATCCTAATTTTAGGGGTAGGTAATTTTGCTGGAATCATCGGAATGATTTTAGCAGTACCAGTTTATGCAGTAACAAAAACTGTTGTTTCGAACTTAGTGAGATTGTTTAAGACAAAGAGAAGTAATCGGAAATAGTGAAACCTGAGAAAGATACACCGCTTTTTAAGTGGTGTATCTTTTGTTTATAAATAAATAATTAAAAGTGGGTTGATTTGATTTTATTATATATTTTTTATACATCAAATTCAGTGATAAACTTGTGTGATATAAGCTCTATAAAACTATGTGGAATCCCTCTGAACTATCCAAATCATTTCCTTACAGCGTGCTATCAACATCATAATCGACTCCTTTCAATTCTATATAGTTAAACGATTAAAGGTGAGTGTAGTATTTGCTTCTACGATCTCGAATTTCATCAATAACTTGTTTATATTGTCTTTCTTGTTTTAATTCATTTTGAGATATTGTTTCTTTTTGAATTGTAATCGTTAAAAAGAAAAGGTGAAACTTCATATGTGAATTCCTCCTTTCGAATTGGAATTACAGATGACTACAGTAATGACTTTGTCTTTCTTTTACATGATCTATAGCCTGATTAATTTGTCGTTCATGAAACATTTCAGACTCAGAAAATTTATTTTTTTGAATGGTAATGGTTAAAAAGAATACTTTAAATTTCATTAGATAATTGCCCCTTTATAAGTGATTTAGAAAAAACGAGTGTAATAAGAAATTACAGATGACTACAGTAATGACTTTGTCTTTCTTTTACATGATCCATAGCCTGATTAATTTGTCGCTCATGAAACATTTCAGACTCGGAAAATGTATTTTTTTGAATGATAATGGTTAAAAAGAATACTTTAAATTTCATTGGATAATGACCCCTTTATAAGTGATTTAGAAAAGACGAGTGTAATAAGAAGATTGGCGCTCTTTTACTTCGTCCATAATGTTTTGAATGTGTTGCTCACGTAAAATCTCTTTCTGTGAAAGTTTACGTTTTTGAATAGTGATAGTTAAAAAGAATGCTTTAAATTTCATTAGATTTATGACCCCTTTATAAGTGATTTAGAAAAGACGAGTGTAATAAGAAGATTGGCGCTCTTTTACTTCGTCCATAATGCTTTGGATGTGTTGCTCACGTAAAATCTCTTTCTGTGAAAGCTTACGTTTTTGAATGGTGATTGTTAAAAAGAATGCTTTAAATTTCATGAATATATTGCCCCTTTAAAATATATTTTTAATACATTTGAGTGTAGTATGAACTTTTAATGTCAGTTATTTTATCAGTCAGTTGTTTTAACTGTTGTTTACGATTGATTTCAGTTTCAGATAAAGTATTTTTTTGA
>Ga0102589_1001785_pt1 | contig 27176 bp, 22 predicted proteins | sample AraplaMF_Col_mLB_FD_76858 | JGI IMG/M metagenome (GOLD analysis project Ga0102589, IMG submission 76858) | Arabidopsis root microbial communities from the University of North Carolina, USA - plate scrape MF_Col_mLB | ecosystem: Host-associated > Plants > Roots > Endosphere | place: USA... | reverse complement strand
ATACATCTCGTTTTGCTTCACCAACAGCGATTAGTAAAATGCATTTTGCCCGCATAATGGATTGAATCCCCATCGTTATTGCTTGGGTTGGAACTTCATCAATTGAATCAAAGAAGCGTGCATTTGCTTGTCGGGTTGATTGTTCAAGCGTTACAAGATGTGTCAAAGAATCAAATGGCGTTCCTGGTTCATTGAAACCGATATGACCATTTTGTCCGATACCAAGCAATTGGAAATCTATCGGATACTGTTGTAATAGCGATTCATAGCGTAAAGCTTCCTCTTTAGGGTTATCAGCTAAACCATTCGGTAAATAGAATTCTTTAAACGGTTTATGACGAAATAAATGTTTATCCATATAATTTGTATAGCTTTGTTCGTGGTTGCCACCTAGTCCAACGTATTCGTCTAAATTAAAACTAATACAAGTTGAAAAATCAACATTACTTTCACATATTTTAGAATATAGCGGTTCCATTGTACCACCTGTGGCTAGACCGAACGTTGTAGTACCGTCATTTTTAGCATTCGTGATAATGTCTACTGCACGAGTGTATAAATCTTTCCTAGAAGAATAACGTTCTAATTTCAATTCTTAATACCCCTTTACTCAAATTCTTTTTACATAAAGCTCCATTACGTTTATCCCGTTTATTACTTCTTAATAGAAATAATATTATTAGAACCTGCTCGCTGGAAGCCGGATTTTTCAAGTATTATTTCTCGTCCAATTAAACTTGTGAAAACAATTGGTGTGATGATAGAAGGTACTTTGTCTTTTATGTTTTCTAAGTCTACCTTTAATAAGCGATCACCACGTTTGATTAATTGACCCTCTGTAACTAACGTTTCAAAACCCTCACCGTTTAGCTTTACAGTATCTAAACCGACATGAATTAATAGTTCTACACCTGTATCGGATTTTAAGCCAATAGCATGCTTCGATGGGAAAATCATGACTACTTGCCCATCAAACGGTGCGTGAACTGTACCATCTTTCGGATGAACACCAAAGCCCGGCCCCATAATACCTGATGAAAAAGCTTCGTCAGGTACTTCTGATAACGGTATTAAATCGCCTGTAATAGGCATTTCAAAATAATCTAAAGAAATTGTTGCTTTTGCGACACTCTTATCAATAACAGACGGATCTTGCTGTAATGAAATATTTGTAGGAGTTGGGTTACCTTTTTTTAGGCGATCTTTTATAGCTTCTGCTAAAAATTCTACAGATGTACCGATAATTACTTGTACGTTAGTCTTGCTAATTCGCATAATACCACGCGCACCCGTTCGTTTTAACGCTTTTTCATCCACCTGATCCACATCACCTACAGTAATTCGAAGTCTTGTTGTACAGTAATCGACTTGCTTAATATTATTTTGCCCACCTAATGCTTCAATTGTTTTGTAAGCTCGAACATCTAAATCGTTAGATATAGTTGAATCAGCATCTGTTCCGTCCTCATCTTCGTCTTCACGACCAGGCGTTTTCAAATTTAATTTCTTGATTAAGAAATAGAAAATGACAAAGTAAATAGCCCCAAAACCCAATCCTAATGGAATTAATAGCCATGGTTTATCTGCTAAACCAAAGTTTAATAAATAGTCAATTAAACCTGCGGAAAAACCGAAACCATCACGGAATCCAATAATATAAGAAACAGCGAGTGAAATACCTGTTAATACAGCATGGATACCATAAAGTACAGGTGATAAGAACATAAATGTAAATTCAATAGGCTCTGTTACGCCTGTTAAGAATGCTGTTAACGCGATGGATACGAACATACCACCGACTGCTGCACGTTTTTCTTTTTTCGCTGCGAAGTACATCGCAAGACAAGCTGCTGGTAATCCAAACATCATAATTGGGAAGAAACCTGCTTGGAAATGACCAGCTGATGGGTCACCTGCTAAAAAGCGATTGATATCCCCTTTGACAATTTCACCTGCCGCATTTGTAAATTCGCCAAAGTCAAACCATATCACTGTATTAACAACATGATGTAGACCGACTGGGATTAATAAACGATTTAAGAAACCATACATCCCAACACCAACTTCTCCTGCACCGATTAACCAATTCCCTACTCCATCAATCCCGCCTTGAATTGGCCCCCACACTACAGCTAAAATACCACCTAAAATCGCCATAGTAATAGACGTTATAATTGGTACAAAACGCCTTCCTCCGAAGAATGACAGCCATTCTGGGAATTTCACATTATAAAATTTGTTATAAAGTAAACCTGCTGTAACACCAGCAATAATACCGCCAAAAACACCCATATTTAAATCTTCATTAATGCTTCCTAGAACTGCAACTAACACAAGATGCGCAATGGCACCTGCTAACGCAGCACCACCACTATTATCGTGCGCTAAGCCCATAGCAATACCAATCGCAAAAATAATAGGTAAATTACCTAAAATAGCATTACCTGAAGCAGCCATAATGCTTGCAATATAATGAACAACGTCATTTGGCAATGCACCAAGCATATCATCTGAGCCTAAGCGTAATAATAATGCAGCTGCTGGTAATGTAGCGATTGGAAACATTAACGACCTACCGATTTTTTGTAAGAAAGCTAACATTTTTCTGCCTCCCTCTTTCAGGTATAGTTGTCTATACCAATTATTATACAATCTATTATATTCTTTATCTCGAAAAAAACAACAAGTTTTCAGAATTTTCTATTTTCAACATCTTATCTTTATGTATTATGTGTCCATTTTATTCCGGATAAAGTTATATACGAGTTTTTCAACTAAAAAAAGCACCTCCAATTGTTAGTTGTATTTCTAACAATTGAGGTGCAGTTCATGAAACGCTAACTCCTTTTTTATGCTGTTACATCACGCTTCATAAATGACATATAGCTGATCACAAGGAAAATTACCGCGTAAATCGCAAGAATTGTGAGTGAGAATGGCATTGTCATTCCACTAACTATAAAGTGACCATTTTCAAACTGTGTTAAATCTGAATGTGTTAGCCAAATATATTTAACGATGTCATATCTGCTTAAGAACATCACAATCATTCCACCTGTAAAGGATAAGAACATCGTTAAACCAATCGCTAAAGAGCTTGAACGGAAAACTGAGCCAACTAAGAAAGCAAATAATATTGACATGACAAAGTCTCCGCCAGAAAGTAAATAGTGGTATGCTAAATCATTCCAAACTGCTTTTTCAACAACCTGACCGTTAACTATTTCTAACTCAACACCAGTTGTAGCACCAAATAGTATCAGTCCAACTAGAGCACTTACTACTACATTGACAACAAATAAAAAGAGTCCAAATATGAATGTTGTAAGTAATTTTGAGGTTAATACTTTTGCCCGCGAAACCGGGCGCGTTAATAACATTTTAATCGTACCTGTTGAGAATTCACTTGATACGATGCTTGCTGCAACAATAACTGTAAATAATGTTACTAAAGTCAGCATTTTACTTGTAAATGACATAAAGCTTTCTACGCTTCCATCTTCTTGAGACGGCACATCATTAGCTAATCGATACTCCGAAATAGCAATTTTCTCCTCGTAAAATGTTTTATCCTCTGCCGTTAAGTCATCACTTTTTATGATTTCTTTATAATCATTAATAGCCTGCTTTTCAGTTTCCTGCCACGTTGTATCCTCTGTCGTTTTTGTTTCATAGTATTTCATCATAATACCAGGACCAATAATAAAGAGGATTACTAGCGCGACCATTGCCCAAGTCCCTTTTTTATGCCATAATTTCATCCATTCATTTTGAATTAGATTCAGCAATTTGGCCACCTCCTGTCATTTCTAAGAATTGATCCTCTAATGTTTTTTGATGTGGTTGTACAGCAAATAATTGAATTCCTTCATGAACAAATTGCGAAATGAGTTTTGGTATATCTTCTTTCTTTATTTCCACTACATAACCATTATTTTCAGGAACAAAGTTATAATCGAGCTTTTGTAGAAGTTCTGCAGCCTGATTATTTGGTGTAGCTTCAATATAATAAAACGATGAAGTTTCAACGTTGATATCACGAATATCGATAAGTTTGCCATTTTGTATGACAGCCACTCGATCACACATTAATTCAATTTCGGATAATAAATGACTGGAGACAAAAACAGATACGCCATCCTCCGCTGCAATTTTACGTAAATACATACGAAACTCGCGGATACCTGCTGGATCTAGACCGTTTGTTGGTTCATCTAAAATTAAAAATTTTGGTCGATGAAGTAGTGCCTGTGCAAGTCCTAAACGCTGACGCATCCCTAGCGAATACGTTGATACCTTTTCATGAATGCGTTTCTCAAGTCCAACTTGTTTAACGACTTCTTCAATACGCTCTTTTGTAACGTTTTTATGCATACGCGCAAAGTGCAGTAAGTTTTTATAGCCCGTCATAAATTTATACATTTCGGGATTTTCTACAATTACGCCGACCTTGCTAATCGCTTCCTCATAATTCTCCTTTAAGGAAAGGCCATCAATAATGACATTCCCCTCAGTTGGATGCATAAGTCCTGTCATCATACGAATTGTCGTCGTTTTACCTGCGCCATTCGGTCCTAAAAATCCAGTAATTTGACCTGGAAATAAATCGATATTCAATTGCTGTATCAATTGCTTACCACCAATGGTTTTTGAAATATTTTGCAATTGAACAATTGGTTGTGTTGTCATTAATTTCACCCTTTCTTATAATACGCCTTCATCCATTGCACAGCATCCTTATTCGAAACATCACGAATCGTCTCTACTTCTTCGTGTGCAATGATCGAACCATTTTGCAATAAAATGATTTGATCTAAAATAGGCTCTACCTCATATAATTCATGCGTTGATAATAATATTGACTGGTGTTCAAAATCTGTAAATTGAATTAACCCTTTAATAAGCTGCTCCCGAACAATTGGATCAAGACCCGAAAATGGCTCATCCATTAAATAAAAGGGTACTTCTCGCCCGAGAGTTGCGGCCATTTTCATTCGACCGCGATTCCCCTTTGATAATTGCCGTAGTTTCACATTTTTATCAACCTGTAAAAACTCCGCAACAATACATGCCTTATCATACGAAAAATCTTCGAATTGAGATGCATAGTGCTGAAAAAGCTGCTCGCCAGTGTAATAATCAAAAAACAAATCAATATCTGGTAAATATGCAATTTTATCAGCACTTCTACGCGTAACAGGCATTCCATTTAGCAATACTTCACCACTAGTTGGGCGTAATAAGCCTGCCAGCACTTTTAATAGTGTCGACTTACCACTACCATTCTCTCCAACAAGACCTACGATTTGTCCAACAGGAAAGGAAAAAGACACATCTTGTAGAATAGGCTTTTTCATATAACGAAAAGAAACATTCGATAGCTGTAGCATTTATTTCACCTCACGATTTATTTTGTAAAACAACTAGCATCTCTTCCTTTGAAAATCCAAGTGCTTCAATGGAAGTTAAAAAATGATCTGCTAATTGAGTTTTCATTTCTTCGCGTAAAAGCGCAATTCGCTCTTCATCAGTTGTAATAAATGTACCTTGACCTCGTTTGGTTTCCGTTATATTCATTGCTTCTAACTCCTTATACACCCGTTGCACAGTATTTACATTGACACCTGTTTCCACTGCATATTCTCGAACCGAAGGAAGTCGATCCCCAAGCACAAGTTTTCCTTTCAATATGTCCCCACAAATCCGATCTACGAGCTGACTATATATAGGCTTATCACGTGAAAAGTCGATTGTCATCGTAAAACCACCTTTTCAAGCCACTTTGTCGCAATGATAAATAGAATGGCTACAAAAATGATAGATGCAATTTCTTCTACGACATATATTGAGCCCAAAGTTGACTCCATTGTTAATAATTTCGGGAAATATTGTTCAAGTCCCGCTAATGGTATCCCTATATGATGGAAAATATTATCATATAATTTACTTTCTGTAAATTTAAACCATAAATTCATACTGAAGAAAAAGGTAATCATAGTGATGACAATAGAAAATCTACCAATTAAATGTTTCATTTGGAGATTAAATGCTAAAAATAATACCATTATTACAAACATTATCAATTGAAGAATCACAATAATTGCCACAAAAAATAATAACAATAATAGTACTTGGGCGAAGTTGCCTACAATTTCATCTTTGACTTTGTAAATAGCTATACTCATAAAGATAATATTGAAGATAGCATATCCTATTAAAGAAAATACGATTTTCACACCCACAAGCTGTGCAATAGAACTAGTTGAATGCAGCCATATCTCTTTGGTCTTTAGGTCATGACGGATACTAGCTAGGAATTGTAATATCGAATAAAATCCACCTAAAACAAGTACTAGTATTGAGAAGGCAAATGACAGCTGATTTTCCATCGTAAATCCATCACTTAATCGCCTAATTAAGTATGGAACTATTATTGACAATGTGATCCCAATAAAAATTCCAACAAATAACCATGCCCTATAGAGCAACCATTCCTTTTTTAATAGCCCAGCAAAATTTTTCAAAGAAAACACCTCGTGTCATAGTGTACTAGTCAAATAGTACACTATGACTTTTATTTTTGCAAGCATTAAAAGCAAAAAAAAAGGAAGAACCCTTGAAATACAGGCTTCTTCCTTCATGTTGTAATGAAATTAAGTTCAATAAAGTATGTATCTTGGGCAATATGGGGGTGACTTCCGTTTCGACCGAGCGCTTTCCTAGGGACGTCACGTCTTCACGCCAATCAATTTATCCACGAGACAGACGTTTTAACAAAACTTTTTAAGTTTATAGGAACACATTTACGTTTATCACCCAACTTCTTAGTCTTAACACCCAACTTTTACGTTTTATCACCCAACTTCCGAATTTTATCGACATCCACCTTCCATAGAGCAAAAAAAAGATTTACACGCAAAGCTGTCCGTTAATTCGTAGGCATAAAAGCAGAGGTTGGTTTGTAAACCATTTCCCCTGCTATTCTCTAAAATCAATCATTTAAAGCCAACTCGGTACGTAACTATTCTAGAAATCTTAGATTTTCCATTGTGAGATTCAGCGTTAGTTCCTACCACAACTCATATTCCTTTTTCCCACATTTTCTCCGTTACTTTCCCTACTCTGCCATCAATATTCGTTCCGTCAAACTTCGGAAGCTTTAGTTCACTTACGATTTTCCCGTCGTGCATAAACATAATACGCTCCGTCCGCGCCGCTACCTTTGCATCGTGAGTGACAAGCATAAGCGCAGTACCGCCCGCGTTAATTTCGGAAAAAATGTCCATGATTTCCTGCGCTGATTTCGTGTTAAGTGCACCCGTAGGCTCGTCACCAAAAATAATTTTCGGGTTGTTCAAAAGTGCTCGACATATCCCTGCCCGCTGAAGCTGACCTCCCGAAACTTGTGTAATGTCTCGCATTTCAAGTTCAGCAATGCCTACTCTCTTCATAAGCTCTCTTGCCTTCTCCGAAATTTTTGCAACGTTTTTTCTGTTATCGCGCATTGATGGAAGAATAATATTATCAAGAATATTTAGATTTTTAAGCATAGTTGGCTGCTGAAACACAAAGCCCATTTTAGTTCTACGTATGTCTGAAAGTTCAACCTCTCCGACTGACGATAATTCATCGCCATCAAAAATAACCTTTCCGCCATCAATATTGTCCATGCCGCTCAGTGCAAACATTAGCGTTGATTTACCTGAGCCAGAGGGTCCCATTATCGCAACAAATTCACCTTCGTTTATGTCAACGGACGCTCCGTCGAGAACATTGCGCTTCTCATCGCCCTCGCCGAAAGATTTTACAATATGTTCACCGATTATTATCTTCTTCATAAGCTACTCCTTTATATTTTCGGATATTTTTATTTTCCCCGCGCCGGATGTGCCAATTATTGTTGTGATCAGTACCGAGCATACCATCATTAACGGACAAAGCACGAACGCTGAAAGTGGATTGACCGAAAAACTAAACGACGACGCGCCAAACGAGGTTATAACTGCGCCTGCAAGTGCCTCTCCAAGTGAGTTTGCCAGAAGAGTTCCAAGAACAATTCCGATAATTGATACGAATACTGCTCGCGAAGCAAACTGTATCGTAATATCCGAGTTTGTAAAACCTAGTGCTTTCATGACAGCAATAGAATATCTGTCCTTTGCGACAAGCATTTTCATAAACAACAGTGTTACTAGTACCGTTATTATGAGTGCTATGAAAATTGCAGCAATGGAGGCCTTGCCGACCGATTTTATGGTCGAGCTGAATGTTTGAGTTACAAATTCGTCAATATTGGAAATCTTAGCGAAAGTAAATCTATCTGCATATTCAGAGACTTTTTCATCAATATGAGATTTATCGGAAAGCTTCGCGCAAATTACGCTCCACATTATATTTTCCGAAGTGTCGGTAAAAACTGCTTTTGCCGTTTTTCCGCCGTTAGTAATATCGGAATAAATGCCACTTACCGTTAGCGTTATGTCCTTCCCCTTCATCACGACTGTAATGTCATCGCCGACCTTTTTGCCCATTTCATCAGCGTTTAAAGCTGAAAGTGCAATTTCGTTTTCTGTTGCAGGTGCTCTGCCCTCGGTATATTCGATAGGAAATATCGAGTGATCTCCGAGTTCGATTTTTATATTTTCTTCCGAACCGTCTTCCGTTTTTGTTTTGAATGTCTTTGTTGTAAGGATAGTATATTTTGTAATGGAAATATCGTTGTTCATAGATTTTAATACTTCAGCAGATTTTTGGGATATATGATCGGTCTGCTGAATATCGATACGAATATCATAGTTTCCAATACCCATATATTTAATGAAGCTTGTTGAGGAAATCGTGTTGTAAAGGTTTTGTGGGACAATAATGATAAATGCTGAAATTACAAGTACTGTAAGCATTGTGGCGTATAGTCTTTTCCTTGCAAGAACGTCTTTGATACCAAGGAAAATGTTCGTGTTAAACAGCTTATTTCTATTCAGGCTAAAACGTTTTGTAACTGCGTTTCTTTCCTGTGATGTGCCAAAGCGTATTGCTTCTGCAGCAGATATTTTCCGAAAGCGTCTTAGCACTCCGCTTACATAGGCAATTATTGCGAAGAATACAAGCAGTATGCCGATAATTCCTAATGCCGCAGCAAAAAGAGAGTTTTCACTTTCCCCCATATAAAGTCGGATATTTTCAAGAAGCAGGCCTTTGAAAAGCAACGAAAGTGCAAAGCCAAAAATACTACCTACCGCCGCGATAGCTGTGTACTTCGCAAGGTAAATTTTTTTAATGTCGGAAAGACGCAGCCCTATCGCCTTCATAACACCAATTTCACGGTAATCGTCCTCAATTTTCGCAAGAAGTGTAAAGCGTATGCACATAAATGCGATTGCAACGACAAGAACACTTATCAGAAGGATAACTGCTATCATTATCCCATCGGAAATTGAGTTAAGTGTTTTGAAAAGTGGATATGTAATCGTTGGTCCGTTCGCTTCAAGGCCAGCGGAGGCATATGCAGTTTCAAATTCACTTAACGACGATAAATCCTTTAATCTAAACTCAATCAAATACTCCGTACTTCCATGGTCTTTTATTGCCACGTAATCATTCGGACTGACAAGGAATCTTTTTGAGGAAGACAGCATGGAATTCATCTGTGAATCACGGAGGAAGCCCGCAACAGTAAATTCCTTTCCGCCTATTATTGCTTTATCACCAACATTTATGGCGGTGTCCTTCATATAGTTTATCGGAACATAAAGCTCGCCATCGGATACATTTATTATGTCTCCTTCAAGGTCAAGAAGATAATCAAATTTTTCACTCTGTATACTAAAGCCATTGTCTTGAACATTATTCGCAAGTGATTGTTCACCTAAAATTATTTGCCCGTTATCCATATTGAGAAACTCAAGCACTTGATATTCATCGACGTTGCTATTTTGCTCAGCGAAATTCGCAAGCCTTACGGTATCAATAGCCCCCGAGTGCATTTGCATAAAATGCGGAGTTTTAGCCTGATGCATAAGGGAATCTATCGCACCAGAAAGATTGACAATAAGTATTGCCGATAGAGAAAAAAGCATTGCCGCAGCGGCAACAAATATCGTTGTTGTTAGCGTTATTAGTTTGCTTTTAGAAAGGTCATTACGGATTAATCTGAAATACATAAGTCACCTCAATTTTCAAGTTGGAGAAAATTAATGAAGTAATTCCAAAGCCCACTTCCTTTGCTGAAATGAGCTTTCAATCTTCTGAAGAATCCTAGAGTTAACCACCGTCGTTTCAAATTCCTTAATCCTCACCTCCGTTGCCAAACATCTTCATCATGTACATAAGACTTCCGCTTTCGACACCGAGCAGTCTTTCTACGTTGAAAATAAAAGCTGGTATACGTGCAGCACGCTCTTCATCTGTTAGATCTACCATATCATCATCAAAAACAGTATTCGTATAAGCCACAATCATTTCCATACATTCATACGGATATGGCGTACTAAATAGTCCTTGCTCAATACCTTCACGGATTATTTCCGTCAATATCGGTGGCAGGCCGTTAATGATGACCTTTTGAATTTTCTGATGCATAAGCGCGTTTTGAGGCTTATGTATATGGTCAATAATTTCCTTACCGTTTCCGCCACTTATGTTTAGTGCCATCACAACACGGACAATACGCTCGTGAACGGGTATGTTTTTATTTGAGGCAATTTCTTTTGCAGAACCTAAAATTTGAGTATTATATCGCTCAATTAGGGCGTCCATAATATCTTCCTTCGACTTGAAGTGATAATACAACGTTCCCCGTGCAATTCCGACCTTTTCGAGAATATCGTTAGTACTTGTGCCATCAAAGCCCTTTTGGCCGAAAAGCTCATCAGCCGCATCAAGTATTTCGTTTCTGCGCTCCATCGCTTCTTTTCTCATTTTTACTCCCCCTAATTAGACCGACAGTCTGTCGATAAAAATTATAGCATTTTACAATAAATTGTCAATAGGCTGTTCCGATTTTGTAAAAAACTATCAATTAGTTAAAATCTCACATGTAAAAAATATCCTCTTATTCATTTTAAGTGATAGAATTAAATGTAAGAAGTTTATATGTTAAGTGAGGAAAACAAAAATGTTTGAACTACAAAAAATGGATTATACAATGGGGAAAAAGATACGTGAAAGTTTACAGGCAGATTGCCAAAGCTGTTTTGGTCTATGCTGCACGGCTTTAAATATTGCTGCTTCTAGCGACTTTGCCATTAATAAAGCTGCTGGGACACCTTGCCCTAATCTACAATCAAATTTTAGCTGTCAAATTCATAGTAAGCTTAGAGATCAAGGCTTTAAAGGATGTACAGTTTTTGATTGTTTAGGAGCTGGACAAAAGGTTTCACAAACAACCTTCCACGGACAAGACTGGCGACAATATCCTGAAACTTCTGAGAAAATGTTTCGTGTCTTTCCGATTATGGAACAACTTTATGAAATGATTGCCTACGTAGCAGAGGCAATATCATATAAGGTTAGTTCATCCCTATTTAACAAGCTACAAATACAATTAGAACAGCTACAGCGTGCAACAGAGCTAGAAGCTGATGCATTACTAGCCATAGATATTCCTAATTTTCGATTGCCAGTGAATAGTTTACTGTTAGAAACAAGTGAACAAATTCGCCAAAGCCTTATCAGAAAGTTTGATAATCAAAAAAGCTCTCGAAAGTATGACTATAGAGGGGTCGATTGGATTGGGAAAAATTTAAAGGGCAAGGATTTAAGAGCAACTGATCTTAGAGGATCTTATTTGATTGCTGCCAACCTACAAAATGCAGATTTGAGAGGGGTTGATTTTATTGGTGCGGATTTACGTGATGCAAATTTACGCGGCGCAGACCTTTCAACAAGTATGTTTTTAACTCAAATGCAAATTAATTCAGCACAAGGCAATCATCAAACAAAACTACCCTCCCACCTGAAACGTCCATCTTATTGGGTTGACTAACATGAAAAAGGGCAGATGAACGTAATTCATCTGCCCTTCAGACTGTAGATAAATTCTATTTTGTCTACTTAAAAATGTATGGTATTTTAAACAGCTAAAACCGTTATTTGTAAAAAAGTTTGATTAAGACCACAGAAGTATTCAAAGCAGCTGTAGCACTTGTGAGCGTTGATTCAATCATAACCATAGCTTAAATATGTACAAGTCCCTAGATTGTTAAGCTAAAAGTTTATTATGAAATTGTACCCAATGATTATATAATCCCATTTCACTATAATTGCATTTATAGATTAATTACTAATAAATTCAATGCCCAACTAAGAATTGAAATAATAACAATACTCCAAGCATATTTCTTACGCTGTGATACACCTATAATTCCCATAATCACCCCTAATAATGGCGAAAATAGAATAGCGATAATATACGCCAATATATTGTAGATTCTGTAACTGTACATTTCGTTACTTTCATTACCGTGTTTGACACTATCCATCTTCATTCCCCCTATCTTGCTTTTCTTAACTAACACGAAATCTTTCTAATTAACTATGCCTCGACTTTTAGCCAACTTGATATAGGTCACTCAGTCATGTGTTGTTGCTGTCGCTTCGCTTTCGCAACTTTGAGTTATCTACCGTAACAGTTTTATGATTAATAAGCCTATTCGAAAAAGACTCAAATAATCTTATCCATTCTTCCATTTATAGGGGATTTTTGCCCAATCGTAAAATATATTAAAAAGGAAATATAAAATTGATATTCCAATAATTTGGCCCCATTGAATGTCATCACGAAATAACCATTGAAATGTAATAAACAGTATGAAAAAAATAAGCGAATATTGTATATTTTTCTTTATAATATTTACCATATTCATCCTCCTTATACAATAATACTCTATTTCTACTTATAGAAGAACCCACCACCGTTAGTTTAAATCCGAATCGTTATGCTCACAATTCATTGCAAAATATAATTGCAAACGCCACTTCAAATTAAACATTGAAGTGGCGTTTGAGTACTCTTCTATAGATATATTTATTAACTTACCAAATCTTCTCCACAAATTCAGGATGATCTATAAACGGATTTCGGTTTCCTTGAATTTCGTAAATTCTTTCATTTCTTCGTTTTTCATATTCATCTACAGGATCTTGCTTATGCCATTGTAAAAGAACAGAAAGTTTACCGTGGTAAGGAGCTGTTCCATTATTAACTTTGTCATTTAATTCAAGATCCACCTTATCTCCAGCTTCATAGCGAGTGGCCATATATAATAGTATACGTGCTACATCACCTTTTACGCCATTAGGTGGTTCGAATGAATCTGAATCTTTCAAGCAACCATTACAGCCAGCCACTGGACTGCCACCATTGTCAAAGTCTAAATTTCCTCTTGAGCTATTAACTTGTACATCGGTTGGGCGTAAGTGATGGATATCTGTTCCAGGTCCATTGCTTGTCCCAAAGTTACCATGTGACTTTGCCCACGTATGCTCTCGGTTCCAGTTCCCTACGTTACCACCACTGTTTGTTTTTGGACTAGATTTCCCAGAGTAAAATAAAATGACATTACTCGGATTAGAAGGATCTTCATCTGTATACTTCAATGCATTCCAAACATCATCATAAGAAAGTACCTTTTGTTCAGAAATGATATCATGAAGAGCCTTTTTTAGCGCTTGACCTTCCTTGTTATAGGCACCTGCATAATAATCATTTGCAATCACTGTAACACTAAAACTTGTAGTGACACTTTTCTTTCCATCAGATGCTGTAACGCCAACAATATGACTACCCTCATCTAAATTGAGTGTTAGAACCTTTCCATTGATAGTACCTTTTGTAGCCGTAAATGAAAGTTCATCACCATCAGGATCGGAAAAATGATTTGTTAAATCAATTTTAATTTCTTCTCCTACAGCTACAGTTTTGTTTGAAATCGGATTTTGAATTATTGGTTGCTTGTTTTCTGCAGGCACAGATGGATCCGCAATGGGTTTCCCCTTCGAATCTGTAAATTTAATTTGCTCAGGAGCTGCACCCTTTGTATATATGATCGATTTTAAATCTAAATTTTCAGCGCCTCTTATTTCACTTACTTTTGCACCTTCAATTGTGAGTGATTTCACGGTAGTGCCTTTAAGGTCAATAATCATCCCTGCTTTCGCTGGGCTAAGAATAACATCAGTCGTCTTAAAGCCTTCTCCATGTAGCTCCGCATAGGCGCCTTTAAGGAACACACCTTTTGGAATAACTGATTGAGCGTCTAGATGTACTGCTACACTAGGTTTATTTATTGTCAATTTGTTCTTTTTGAAGTTCTTATAATCATATACTATTTCAGGCTGAATTGGTTCAACTGTTGGTTTATTAACATCTAATTGAACCATTACAGGATCATGGTCACTTGCACGGCCAGCCATGTCCGTAAAATCTGCATTAATATGAAGAATATCAACATCCGTTTTCTCTGCCAGATTGTTTGACACTAAAATATGGTCTAATACTTGTGAGTTCCCTTGAAATACGTATGTGTAACGATCAGAGGCTTCAACTTTATTAATCATATTTGTCATTAATTGACCTTCATGGATTTTAAGCGAATCCGCAAATTGATAATCATTAAAATCACCTAAAGAAACTATGTTTGCATCTGGATTTTTTGATTTAACATCTCCAACAAAATTATAAATAATGTTGGCAATTTTTTTACGTTGCACTTCACTTCTATACTGTGGAGGCTGAACCGCACCAAATAAAGGCGTATCTCCAGTTTTAGAATTCCAATGATTTGCGATCACAATTACATCTTCATCTTGGAATTCAAATTGTGCTGCTAAAGGTTTACGGCTACTATTAAACGCTTCGTTGTTTGGATCAATTCGACCAGGGTTCAGTGTTAATTTCCCATCTTGATAACCAACAGCTGTTGTAGCATCTCCTGTTGGCATACCTTCCTTCAACTTCACTCGCTCTGGATTATAAAGGAAGCCAACTCGAATATTCGCATCTGGTGCTCCACCGTCTTGATTGTTGATTGGATCGATATTAACATATTGATACTCGACGCCACCTACACCTTTAATAGCGTCAATTAATCTTTGATAACTTTGATCCGCTTTGGAATCTCCAGCAGATGGCCCGTTATTATCCTGCACCTCTGTTACACCAACAATATCAGGGCTTCCCATATCAATACCAATTGCTCTTGCTAGTTTTTTTGCTTTATCATCAGTAGTAGAAGTTTTGTTATTAGAGAAGTTCTCCAAATTATACGAGGCAATTGTTAACTTATCTTCTGCCTTTACAATTTTTGTTCTCTCTGGTGATGTATTTCCTTTTTCATATGCTGCCTTCATCTCATCTAAAGAAGCATAGATTTTAAAGTTTTGATAGGAGTAGCCTACGATTCCTGTAATTGGCCCTTTAAATTTATCACCTGTAGCAACCTCAAAATCACGTGCAGTTCCATTCGGCTCTAATCGGAATTGAACTCTGTTTGGATTTGCATTATCTTTCTCATACAATACCCCACCGTGAATTGTGTTAGTTGGTTCATCCTCAAGTACCGTTACTAAATCTCCATGCTCCTGTGGCGCTACCGCTTTCACGTTGCCAACTTCTACTCTCATACCTTCGATACTTTCCCAAAAATCAATAGCATCGATTGTTGGATTAAAAATGCCAAGCTGATCACTGTCGATTTTACTAAAAGACATTTTTAACTTATCAATATTAATTGCTTTTGGTAATGCTACACTACTTTTAAGTACTTCTACTTTCCCATTTTGATCATTGCGCACATTAATTTGTGTAGTTTTTAAATCTGTTTGCTGCCTGTCATCATAGCCATCGTAAGCATATTCGCTTACTTTACCTTTAACAGATACTAAATCACCTACCTTAATTGGCCATGGTTTATTGCCACTGTACAGAAAAATTCCTTCAGAAGTATTTGGATCATTATCAACTAATTCATCTGGAGTTTGAATCGTATAATACCAATTATTATTTAACGTAAATGAATAAGTTACGATTCCTTCAATTCCTTCAACTGTCTTACCATCAAATGTTGTAGCATGCCCCGCACCTTGAATATCATGAATTTGTAATTTATCTGCAATGGTATATTCAAATGTAGTTATTTCACTAAACGTGCCATCTTTAGCTTTAACTATTGTTTTTAAAGTAGTATTTTTGCTAATCTCAATTGGTGTCTCATATTTAAGACTTTTATCAGTTGGTACCTTACCATCTACTGTGTAATAAATTTCTGCATTTGCCGTCGGTGTTGTTAATGTAACTGTTGTTTTCCCAACAAACGTCCCACTTCCAGGAGATGCGATTGCAGGTTTTAGTGCTGAACTATCCTCTACGATATCTTCTTTTGATCGAGGAATGACTTGATAGTCTTTATCGAACTGTTGAACAATACCAGTGATAGATTCATAGTTTGTACCGACAGTTAATCCCAGCGAATTTGTTTCATCTCTTACGAGGAAATTCGTTCCATCATTTGCAGTAAAGTTTGCCCATCCAGCCCCTTGCTGAACATCAGTAAGAGTAACATTATTCACTGTTACTAGCTGTGATTCGCTATCCTCATTTACTTGAGCTCCCGTTACTACCTTTGAGGAAGGTACACCGGCATTTTCAACTTTTTCAACGATTGTAGCACCATCTAATTGTAGTAATCCTCGATAGTCCACTAACTTTCCTTTTAAAGTAACTTCATCTCCGACAGACATAGCTAGACTAGTAGGTCTTACGGCAATACCACCTGTATCATCTTGGACCGAGAACGTATTTTTTAAGCCCGCTGCAACTCTACCTTTGATAGTGACCGTTTCACCTACCCCCTTATTTCTAGCATCTCCAATTGAAAGAATTGCCGGTACTTCGGGGTCAACAGGTCCACCTGAGTCGTTATCCATTACGTGTTGGCCTAAATTGGAGAAATCATCTACTGAAAATGAATTCCATTCTGATGCTGAAATAAATGGATCATTAATATTTGTATCGCCTGTCAAGACTGAAGCCTTTCTTACTAAAGTTACATCTTTAGCAAAATCTACTGAAGAACCAACTTGTCCAATGGAATCGACTATTTCACCAGATTTCCTTAATACGACTGGATCATTTCCATTGAAATTAATAACAGTTGTGTTTTCTAGATTTCCTTTTGCTTTAATGTTTGGATTTGCATCTTTATGGTATAAAACATACGTAGCACCGTTTTCTAGAGAACCTGTCAGACTCACTTTATTCTTCGCAGTTGCTTCCCCGTTCGTATGAAGCTCTAGCGTATAATTACTTAGATCAACCGTGGTGCCTGTACCATTATAAATTTCAATTGCTTTATTAAAGGAACTTCCTTCAATATACTCTGAAATGATTAAATCCTTTGCAAGTGTTTCAGCATTTACAGTGATGGGTGCTATTGGGGCGGCAATACTTGCGACTAAAGTTGTTGCTAAAAAGGTATTTAACGGCTTCTTCCAATTCTTCTTTGACATCTAGTCAATTCTCCTTTCGATTTTAAGAATGATAGTTTTATCAATTATGCACTGGCATAATTGCGTTCGGAATCGGGAACTATGCGCCCTTAATGAAATCAACTAAGGCTTGGTGTCCATCTGTTATTTATTGGCTCTAACCTCCTTAACTGCTGTCACCTTTCTAGCAATATTGTTTAAATTCGCGGCTGCGTGTCGTTTGAATGCATTAACGACAAAGTAAATCTATCTTTGCTATTTCACCTTATAGCCACTCTCTACCTAGGCTTTCAATTGGGACTATACCGTACAGACGACTTTCATCGCTAACGGCATGTCGTAAATAGTCGAACTATCCAAAACATAATTCCCCAATACATATATATGTAACCATATTATTATTAATTCACTATTTTTATAATATTTATATTATGTTAATGAATTGTAATAATAGAAAAACACATTAACTAAAGGGAATTTAACGATTTATAACATAATTTTAACATATAAACAATTTTTGACACTCGCTCGATTTACCTAACTATAAAAGAACGAGCTAATTACATTTACATCAAGAAAAATAGTCTCTTAACCAATTATTGGTCAAGAGACTATTTCTTTCTTACTACTACTTTATATGTTGAAGTGCTATATCAGGAGATTGATACTTACATTTTTGGGATTGTATATGTACCTGCTTCATCCACTTTTAAAAGATAAGTGATTATGTGACCCTACTGCGCAGTTGTTGTTTTCTGTGCATAAGCAAAGCGTCAGCGGCAATGTTTATCTGCGGCGAAAGAGGAGTGTTAACGAAGCATCAGGGGCAACAATACGGCTCATCAGACGCCCCAGGAAAGTGCACAGCCTGAACGGAAACTAACCCTACAATTTGCGCAAGAGTGTTTCTTTATTGCAGGTGACACACCGTAATTCCATTGACATAATAGTCTTTCAACAAAATAAAAGGCAGATGAAAATATATTCATCTGCCCTTCTAATATTATTTTTGTTTCTTTTTATAAATGATCGTAGCTACAACAAGTAAAAGTAAAATTGCTTGTCCTATCATTGTTTCTACAGTTGGATAGAAACCAATGATGCTAACAACTGGCAAGCCATCAACAATTGTTGTTGAAACTGAATCTCTTAGCTGCAATGTATGCAGACTGACACCAATAATTTTAAATGCCAGCACATAAATTAACACCGTTGCCACAGCGAAAAATTTATGAATTGGAATTTTTCCACTTGCTTTAAATAACACAAATGCAAAAATAGCTAATATTAAAATTGCTACCACGATACCTAGCACAAATTGTGATGTCTCCATTTTAGGTGCAATTCCCGCATAGAAGACAAGTGTTTCTGCCCCTTCACGGAAGACGGAAAGGAAGCTAATAGCTGCCATCGCAAATACCGAACCACTAGAGATTGCATTGCCCATTTGTTTGGAGATATAGCGATTCCAGCTTGTCACACTTGATTTACTATGGAGCCAAATACCAACTCCAATCATCATTGCAGCAGCTAGTAAACCAATATAACCTTCCATCAGCTCTCGACTTGTATCAATTGTCGCAGATTGGAAAAATGTCGACATTAAAACAGCTGCTACCGCTGATAGTAAGATACCTACAAATGCACCTACATATATCCATTTGCGCATTGTTTTTTGTCCTGATTTCTCTAAGAACGATACTAATGCCATAATAATGAGTAGTGCCTCTAAGCCCTCTCGCAGTAAGATTAATGCTGCATCCCACAAAGTATAGTCTGAGTCACCTTGAATCAGTTCAATTTCTGTGCGGAAAGTATCAAGCTTACTTTTAATAGCTTTGGCATCGACGTTAGACTTCAATAGGTCACCAACAATGATCGGCATATCACTTTCAATTTTTGTATAAAGGCTGCCGTTACGTGTTGAAATATCAATCTCAACACTTGGCCATATTTTAATGAAATCTCGAATTTTATCAGAAGCTGCTTTATAATCACCTGCATCGATAAAATCATTCGCATCATCAATATAAGCGACTAATGTTGCTAAAGAATACTCACCTTCAACAACCTTCGCCGTATCATTACCTGCTACAAAATCCTCAATTGTTTGTTTTAATTCTGCATATTGAGATTGCATTAAGGCTACATCGGGCTTTTCGGAAGCAAGTGAAATCCGAATAAAGGCCATCTGTGTTTCAATTTGGCCGTACATAGCAATGCTTTGCTCACGTACAGGGCGTTCAATTTTTTTCCACTTCGCATTAAAATCCTTATATGCCTCGTCGATTGTAGTTATATCACCACTTGCTAAGGCATCTTCAAATGCTTTCATGACGGGTTTAAATTTCGTGCCAAATTCTGCTCGCTGCGCTGCTTCATCTACAGGATTCTCAAGCTTTTCTAACGCACGTAAGGCATTTGACAAGTCAGATAGTGCCTTTAAACGTTCATCCTTAGATGTAGCTTCAACTGCTTGGGCAAGAATTTCGTCCACTTTTTCTTTTGCGTCCTTTTGCTCAGATGTGACCGACGCCCAATCTGTAGCAAACTGTTCAAGGGCTTGTTTTGCCTCAGCTTCTTTGTCCTGCTTCGTATTCATCAGTGCATCACTAATTGAAATATACAACTGACTATATGATTGCGCTGCCTGCACTGGTACAGCAAGTGCCAATAACAAGCAAACTACTAAACTACAGCGCGTTAAAAAGTGCTTCACCTATATAACTCCCCTTTGATACTCCAGGTAAGCAAGCAAACACTGCGCTGCCTCGATGGGTAATGTACTCATTCATTTTATCCATACGTCCTAAGCTATTTTGGACTGTTGTAAATTGGGCCGGGTCTTTTTGAAAAGAAATAAACAGGAGTCCTGCATCATGCGCACCTGTATTCGTCATAACACCTGATGCATAAGAGTAAGAACGACGTAAAATACGCGCACCAGATTTACGTGCTAAATGCACATGTGAAGTATCTGGCATAATATACTCACCGTTGCTATCTTTCGTCTCTACATCGAAATCATCGAACTCTTTCTTTTTACCAAAAGGTGCACCACTATCACGATAACGACCAAAAGTTGCCTCCTGATCTTTTAACGATGTGCGATCCCATGTTTCAAGATGCATCTGAATTTTTCGGGCAACTAAATAAGAGCCGCCTTTCAGCCAACCTTTATCTACCCATACTACTTTATTTAAATCTTTTTCATCGGTACTCGATGGATTTACCGTACCATCCTTAAATGCAAATAAATTTCTAGGTGAGCCTCCGCCAGCTGGGAATGAGTTAAATCCTGCTTGTGACCATTTAATTTCTACCTTTCCAGATGCTGCACGAACTAAATTACGTACTGCGTGGAATGCCACCTGTGGGTCATCCGCACATGCTTGAATACAAAGATCTCCACCAGTAAATTCTTTTTGCAACTGATCCTTTGGGAAATGAGGTAAGTCTTTTAATTCCTCAGGCTTCAAATGCTGGATACCAAGCTTATCAAACAAAGATGGTCCTACACCTATCGTAATCGATAAATTTGAAGCATCTAAGCCATCCGCTTCACCTGTATCTCCAGTTGGCACTCTGGTATTTTTTGTTAAATCTACCATTAATTCACCGTTCATTAAACGCACAACAAGAGGTGTCCATTGTTTGAACAACTCTTGTAGTTCTTTCTTTGATGTAAATAAAACATCTAAAGAAGCAAAATAAATATTTGTTTGAACTGGTGTAATAATGCCAGATTGATGTTTTCCATAGAAATCAACTTTGTTAACTGCTGTCGTGCTATCTGCAACAGGCTCAAACACATCATAGCCCATTACTTTCATAACACCACCTAAGCCGGAAGCACCGATAGCTACACCAGCTACTCCCATGCCTGTTAACTTTAACATATCACGTCTAGATATTTTTTTATCAATCCATTTTCCATCATTTGACACTGTCATTTATTATCACTCCAAAATGATACCCATTTGGCTTAATGGTTCTCCAAGTTGATTTACTGCTGCAGCAAGCGCTTTTGTATTTTCTTCAGTTAATTCTTTATAAGAAACATATCCGCCATCAGCTGTTGCATGTTTTGCCAATAAATCATCAACTGCTTTGAATTTTTCATCTAATGTAGCTACTAAGTCTTTGTCCTTCGCTTCTAATTTCGGACGTAGGATTTCAAAGATTTTTTCTGCGCCTTCGATGTTAGCTTTAAAGTCATAAAGGTCAGTATGAGAATAGATTTCTTCTTCACCAGTGATTTTAGATGTAGATACTTCATTTAATAAATCAACCGCACCTGTAATCATTACATCTGGTGTTACTTCTACAGTTTGAACTAAAGCGTGTAATTCTTTAGCGTCTGCTAGTAATTTATCTGCAATTGCCTCGTAGCCTGCAGTTTTATTTTCTACCCAAAGCGCATGTTCAAGCTTATGATAGCCAGTCCATTCTTCTTCGCCTTTACCTTCTTCTTGAATATCAGCTAAACGACCGTCAATACGTGGGTCAAGGTCACCGAAGCTCTCAGCGATTGGCTCTGAACGCTCAAAATACATACGTGCTGGTGCATATGCTGCTTTTGCTTTTTCGATGTCACCGGCTTTAAATGCGTTCACAAATTTTTCTGTTTCTATTAAAAATTGATCCATCTGCTCTAACGCAAATTTTTGATAGGCTGTTAATTCAGCTGATAGATCAACTTCTTTTTTAGTATTTTCTGCTTGCTCTGTTGCAGGCTTATCTTCTTTTTTAGCTTCATCTGTATTGCCACAGCCAGTCATAAGAATGCCCCCTGCAACTAATACTGACAACAATGATGTTTTTTTCATGCTAAGTACCTACTTCCGAAATAGTTTATATCGAGAATGATAATGATTATCATCTCCGATTGCAAGAAGTATTTTTATTTAAAGAAAAAAACGACATTTTCTAGTTGTTATATTTAAAAACCTAGTAAAATATCGTTTTTTCTACAATATAATGATTCTAAACTATGAAATTTTCGCTTGTTTTTTATATTCATATTTCCCATATAAGAAATAATAAAGCACAATTGACACTAATATAACAAATACCATTGCGAAGAAAATGGCACTGTACCCTGAAGTCGGAACGAAGAATCCTAAGAAATAAGGACCAACACCTAAACCTAAATCATATAAAATAAAATATGTCGATGTCGCAAGTCCTAATCGCTCATTTGGTGTAACCTTAATGGCTATTGCTTGCGCTACTGAATTGAAATTACCATAACCAATTCCGATACAAGCAGCAGCTAGTAAAAAGACAACACTACTTGTTGCCGAACTAAAGGCATACATACCGATCGCAAAAATGACTAGACATGGATAGATTATAATATTCGCACCTCTAGTATCTAGTAATTTCCCTGTAAACGGGCGTGTCGCTAAAATAACAATTGCATATATAATAAAGAAATAACTTCCTGCCTCAACCAAATCAAGCTCTTTCGCGTAAAACGTCATAAATGACATAACCCCTGAGTAGGAAAAGCCAATAACGAGCGCCACAAAAGCAATTGGCAAAGCGCGCATTTCGATAAAATTGCTTAACTTAAAGCCTGCTTTCTCAGCCATTTCCTTGGCCTTCTTCGGTGCATCTGGAACAGATACGATAAAATACATTAAAAAACAAACAATAGCTAATACGGAATCGACAGCAAAAATCATTCGATAATCTTCAAACAGCTGTGTTAAAAGAATACCTATAAAAGGCCCGATAGCAGTGGCTAAAATAGCACTTAAGCTGTAATAACCAATACCTTCTCCTCGACGCTCAGGCGGTAAAATTTGTGCAATAATTGTTCCTGTCGCCGTACTTGCCATCCCAAGTGCAATCCCTTGTACTAAACGATTGATCATTAAAACCGGCAAATTCGTCGCGATAAAATAAGACATCGTTGATAGCATAAACAATAATAATCCACAAAATAATGTTTTTTTGCTACCCCAATCTCCAATAATACGTCCTGTTCCAAGACGGCCAAATAAAGTACCAATAATAAAAATGCTCGATACAAGCCCTGCCGTACTTGTTGATGCCCCAAAATGCTCAACCGCATAGCCTGCAATTGTAACCATTAACAAATAAAAAATTAATGTAATGGTAAAGTTAATAAGTGAGACGATTAAAAAGTCCTTCGTCCAAAGTTTTTGTCTAGATGCTTCCACTTTTTTTCTCTCCTACCGATTGATGTTTGCACAAATATTCGCTAAAACTTGTGTCGCAATTTCAATTTCCTGCTTCGATACCCCTGCAAGTGCCTGTTCAAAAAATGGCTTTAACTGTGCCTGAATTTCTTGCACAATCTCTTCACCATTAGCCGTTAATTGCACAAGCTTCTCACGCTTATCCCTACCCGCTACCGTTTCCACATAGCCAAGCTCCACAAGCTTTTGCACAAGCCTTGTCACACTCGGCTTTTCAATAAACATAAAATTCGCAATGTCTACAAATGTATGTGACCCTTTATCCTTCAATAATCGAAGTAGAGCCCATTGAGAACTAAATAACTGATATTTCTCTAGCAGCACATTTACTTGATTGATAAACGGTCTGTACATTAAACGGTACTGATTAAAAAATTCTTGTTCAATCGTCAAAGTTACCACTCCTTTTATATTAGTTAGCCTAGCTAACTATACGCTTATAAATTGTATTTGTCTAGTAGGGAATGAGTGAGAAGTCCTGCGTTATGGACATGTTCTTTCCGTCGGGGGCAGGTTTTTTTCCTTCGTTGAGGCATTTCTTTCCGTCAGTTGGGCCTCGCTTTCCGTCGCCTTGAGATAGACATCCGTCGTAGCAAGGGTTCTTTCCGTCGCTCTATGACTTCTATCCGTCGGTCGAAGCATCGCTTTCCGTCGCTGCTAATTTTATCCGTCGATCGGAGATAGACATCCGTCGTAGCAGGGGTTCTTTCCGTCGCTCTATGACTTCTATCCGTCGGTCGGACCTCACTTTCCATCGCCGCTAATTTTATACAACACCTTGAGGGTTCTTCCCGTCGATGTCTTGGTTCAATCCATCTACAACATATCTAGCAAAAATTCAGACCGCTTGAATTTTTGCTCTTTAATTTCCAATTAAATACTTCCTATTACTTTTAGTTCCCTCAGCTTTCAACGGTAACTTTCGTAATAATTTATAAGCTGTGTTCGGCGAATCTATTTTAAAAAACTCACAAAAACTTTTATTTGTTAACGATTTGCCTACTAGTAATCGATAATCTTCAAGCGTTCTAAAAATTGCCTCTTGATCAACTGTTCCGCAGCGTTGACAATACCATTTTGGGTAACGATAGATCATTGTCTGTCCATTTAAGCAACTTTCGCATAGCACACCTTTTACTATATCCTGGACAGGCAGTGCCATTTCTCTTTTGATTGGTCGGTGCATGGACATTAATTTAGAAGCAAAATGGAAGAGCTTTTCCTCATCATACGCCGCCTCTTTATGCTGTTGAAATAATTCTCTAACGTAATATCGCAAACCTGAAACATGAAAAATTGGTTGCCCCCTTAAACTCTTTGATAAAATAGCATTTTTCGTTGCAAAAACGACTGCATAATGAACAGGAATCTCAAGCCGAGACTGTTGTAACATAACCATCATCCACTCCATATGCCGCATTCCTTGATGTAGTGGATTAGTCATTCCCTCGACATCTCCTTCTGCTGTTGTTCTTGTAAATTGATTAAAGGATTCATCAAAATCTAGAAAGCCTGTTACATTTTTAATTTCGAGTATCAATATAAATTGAGGACATAGTAAAACGGTGTCTATTTGATGTGTAGTACCAAAGTGATTGAGTATTTGTAAATTATGAAGAAAATAATGCGGATGAGGTAAAATAATTTCAAGCCATTCGGCATCTACTCTTTGCTCCCCAGCAAAGCCTGCGTGTTTACGCCTCAACTTCTCAAAATAGTTCATGTATTCAGTATGTGTACTAGGTAATCTTCGTATTAAAACTTCTAAAATTTTGTGTTGCTCCGATTTCTGACGATCTAATAAAATCATTTTCTCATCACCTCCTATGACTATTTTATAAAAATAGAACCTCATTAAAAGAGGTTCCAAAAAACTTGATATTCCTATAGTACAAATTAAATTTTTTACCAACATTTTTAGATAGAAAGAACGGAAAAATCCCCACGATTCAGCTCTTATTAGTAATTTTTTGCTCACTTCCGTCGATGTCGTAGTTCTTTCCGTCGCCCTAAGACTTCTATCCGTCGGTTGGGCCTCGCTTTCCGGCGCCGCTAATTTTATCCGTCACTTCGGCATTTCTTTCCGTCGATGTCGAAGTTCTTTCCGTCGCTCTGAGACTTTTATCCGTCGGTCTGCCCTCGCTTTCCGTCGCCGCTATTTTTATCCGTCGGTTCGGCATTTCTTTCCGTCGTTGTCGGAGTTCTTTCCGTCGCTCTGAGACTTCTATCCGTCGGTTTGCCCTCGCTTTCCGTCGACTCTAATTTTATCCGTCGGTTCGGCATTTCTTTCTGGCGATGTCGGAGTTCTTTCCGTCGCCCTGAGGCTTCTATCCGTCGGTCTGCCCTCACTTTCCGGCGCCGCCAATTTTATCCGTCGGTTCGGCATTTCTTTCCGTCGATGTCGAAGTTCTTTCCGTCGCCCTGAGGCTTCTATCCGTCGGTCTGCCCTCGCTTTCCGTCACCATGGAATTTCTCTCCTTTGATGTGACCTCGCTTTCCGAAAAGCCATTCAAAAAAAAACAACTGAACAGCCTAAGCCATTCAGTCGTTTTTTCGTAGTAAATATAAAAAATAGGGTGCGCCGATACATGCTACTACTATACCTGCTGGCACTGTCGCACTTGAAATTGCTACGCGGCCAATAGTATCCGCTAGCATTAGTAGGCTTGCACCGATAAATAATGTGAGTGGTAAAAAGAACTGGAAGCGTGGTCCGACTAGCTGTTTTGCAATATGTGGTGCCATAAGACCTATAAAGGCAATGCCTCCTGTGACCGATACAGCTGCTGCAGCTAATGCTACAGAGACAACCAATAATTGTAAACGCTCTCGTTCGATGTTTAAGCCTAAGCCAACCGCCGTTTGTTCTGTCATCGCCAGTACATTTAACACATTTGCTTTATAAAAAATAAATGGAATGCCTAGCACTAGCCAAGGCAATAAGGCCCAGAAAAATGGCCAATCAGTTCCCCAAATATTGCCCGCTAGCCATTGCGAAATAAATTGCACATCGCTACGTTCAGCTGAGGAAATTATCATTATCATTAAACCCGATAAAGCAGATGCTACCCCTACTCCGACTAAAATAAGCTGGACCGGCTGTACACCTTGATTGCGCTTATACGCGAAAAAGTAAATGCAGAATGCCGTTAATAAAGCGCTACAAAATCCTACGAGTGGTAACACATACGCAAAGTTAGGTAGATCTCCTTTAACAAGGAGATAAAAAAGCGTAATACCAACACCTGCACCCGCATTAATCCCAATAATACCAGGGTCGGCTAAGTCATTACGAGTCACCCCCTGCAAAACGGCACCAGCTAATGCTAACGCCATCCCTGCAGCTGCTAGCACAAACAATCTTGGTAAACGAACTGAGAACAATACGAATGATTCTTTGAAACTTCCGTCTCCCATCAAAATTGGTATTATTCGATCAATCGAAACCGAAGCTGCTCCCAT
>Ga0102589_1001784_pt1 | contig 27178 bp, 22 predicted proteins | sample AraplaMF_Col_mLB_FD_76858 | JGI IMG/M metagenome (GOLD analysis project Ga0102589, IMG submission 76858) | Arabidopsis root microbial communities from the University of North Carolina, USA - plate scrape MF_Col_mLB | ecosystem: Host-associated > Plants > Roots > Endosphere | place: USA... | reverse complement strand
GACAGGCCGAAGTCGCCCTGCAGCGCGTGGCTGAAAAAGCGCACGAACTGCTGCGGCATCGGCAGGTCCAGCCCCAGGTCGCGGCGCACCAGCTCCACGGTTTCGGGGCCTGCGTCAGGCCCGGCGGCCAGGCGCGCCGGGTCGCCGGGCAGCAGGTGCACGAACAGGAACACCAGCACGGCCACGATCAGCAGCGTCGGCAGCAGGCCCAGCAGGCGCTTGAGAAGATAGGAGGTCATGCGGGAGCGGGTTCTTCAGGGTTTCAAAGGGCGGTTGCGGCCGGATTACTTCAGTTCCACTTCGTCGAAGTTGAAGCTGCCGTCCGGGATCACATAAAAGCCGGCCAGGTTGCGCGCGCGCACCGACAGCAGCCTCTCGGTCACCAGGAAGGCCCAAGGTGCGTCCTTCCAGATGCGCTGCTGGGCGTCGGTGTACAGCCTGGCTTTCTCCGTGCCGCTGGTGGTGACCAGCGCCTTGGCGATGTCGGCGTCCACTTCTGGGTTCTTGTAGTAGGCGGTGTTGAACATCTTGGGCGGCATGGATTCGGAGGCCAGCAGGGGACGCAGCGCCCAGTCGGCTTCGCCGGTGGACGAAGACCAGCCCACGTAGTACATGCGCACCGGAGCGGTGGCGGGGTCTTGCGCGCTTTCCACGCGCTCCACGCGCTGGCCGGCTTCCAGCGCCTGCACCTGCACCTTGACGCCGACCTGGGCCAGCTGCTGCTGCACGAACTGGATCACCTTCTGCGCCGTGGTGTAGTTGTAGGCCGACCACAGGGTGCTTTCAAAACCGTTGGGATAGCCGGCTTCCTTCAGCAGCTCGCGCGCCTTGGCCGGGTTATAAGGCCAGGGGCCCAGCTTGGCGGCGTATTCCACGCCGTGGGGCACCACGCCTTCGGCGGGAACCGCATAGCCCGAGAACGCCACCTTGACCAGCGCTTCCTTGTTGATCGCGTAGTTGATGGCTTCACGCACCTTCGGGTTGTCGAAGGGCTTTTGCTGCGTGTTCATCGAGAGGTAGCGGTGGATGATGGACGGCGCGCTGGTCACCTCCAGGCTGGGCTTCTTCGACAGGCTGTCCACGGTTTCGGGCGGCATGGGGAATGCGAAGTGGGCCTCGTTGGTCTGCATCATGGCCGCGCGCGTGTTGTTGTCCACCACGGGACGCCAGGTGATGCTGTCGACCTTGGGGTAGCCCTTTTTCCAGTAGCCTTCCCATTTGGCGACCTTGAGGTAGTCGGTGGCCTTCCACTCGACAAACTTGAAGGGGCCGGTTCCCACCGGGTTTTGCGCAATGCCCTTGCTGCCGTACTTGGCCAGCGCCGTGGGCGAAATCATCACGCCCGAGGGGTGGGCCAGGGTGTTGATGAAGGGCGAGAAGGGCTCCTTCAGCGTCACGCGCACGGTGGTGGCGTCGACCGCCTCGGTCTTGGCGATGTTCTTGTAGAGGTTGTAGCGCTTGAGCTTGTTGTCGGGGTTGGTGACGCGGTCGAAATTGACTTTCACCGCCTCGGCGTTGAAGGGCGTGCCGTCATGGAACTTGATGCCGGACTTGAGCTTGAAGGTGTAGACCAGGCCGTCCTTGCTCACCGTGTGGCTCTCGGCCAGCACCGGCACCATCTTCATGTCCTTGTCGAAACCGTACAGGCCCTGGTAGAAGGACTTGGCCACGGCCTGCGACAAGGTGTCGTTGGAATCATAGGGATCGGTGCTGGTGAAATTGGACTGGACGGCAACGACCACGTCCTTGGCGGCATGGGCCGGCGCGGCAAGGCCCATCAGGCCGATGATGCCTGCCAGCGCGGCGGTGAGGGTGGAAAGACGCTTGTTCATGAAAAAACTCCTTGGGGCGAAACGAGGGGCAAACACGGAAGACGGAAGGGCAATATGAAAGACGGTTGGTGGGCAATGGGGGTGGTCAATAAGGGCCTCCCACCGGATGCCGCGCCACGAAGTGACCGGGCGCCACTTCGTGCAACGGCGCCACCTGCGGCGGGTCGCCCACCGCGCGTATGGGGCTGGGAATTTCATCGGCCATGAGCTCGCGCACGGCGCTGCGGCGGGCCGGGTCGGCGACCGGCACGGCGGCCAAAAGGCGCCGGGTGTAGGCGTGTTGCGGGTTCTCGAACACGGCGCGGCGCGGGCCGATTTCCACGATCTGGCCCAGGTACATCACGGCCACGCGGTGGCTGATGCGCTCCACCACCGCCATGTCGTGCGAGATGAAGAGGAAAGCAACGCCGAATTCCTGCTGCAGGTCCAGCATCAGGTTGATGATCTGCGCGCGTATCGACACGTCCAGCGCCGACACCGCCTCGTCGGCGATCACCACCTTGGGGTTGAGCGCCAGTGCCCGCGCAATCGCCACGCGCTGGCGCTGCCCGCCGGAGAACTCGTGCGGGTAGCGATGCGCCGCCTCGGCCGGCAGGCCCACCTTGCCCAGCAGCCAGCGCACGCGCTCCTGCGCTTCCTTGGGCGTGGCGAGCTTGTGCAGCAGCATGGGCTCCATCACGGAATAGCCGACGGTCAGCCGCGGGTCGAGCGAAGCGAAGGGATCCTGGAACACGAACTGGATATCGCGGCGCAGCGCCTGCAGGGCCCGGCCCTTGAGCGAGGCGATGTCCCGCCCCGCGACTTCGACCTTGCCGCTGTTGAACTCCAGCAAGCGTGCCAGCGAGCGGCCCGTGGTGGATTTTCCGCAACCGGATTCGCCCACCAGCGACAGGGTTTCGCCGGCCTTGAGTTCGAAGCTGAGCCGTTCCACCGCATACACCTGCCTGCGCACGCGCCCCAGCAATCCGCTTGCCAGCGGGAAACGTGTGACCAGGTCCTGCACCTTGAGGACAGGCGGCAGGTCGCTGCGCACGGTGTCCGCGGCGCTGCAGGCTTCGCTGCCTTTGTCGCCCTGGTGTTGTGGCGCGCCCGGCACCGCAAAGCGCGCCGGCAGATCCAACCCCTGCATGGCGCCCAGCCGGGGGACCGCGGCGAGCAGGGCCTGGGTATAGGGCTGCCGCGGGTTGGCAAAGAGGCTGGCGCAGTCGCCTTCTTCCACCTTGTCGCCGCGGTACATCACGAGCACGCGGTCGGCGATTTCGGCCACCACGCCCATGTCGTGGGTGATGAAGATCACCGCCATGGCCAGCTCGCGTTGCAGCTGCTGGATCAGCGCGAGGATCTGCGCCTGGATGGTCACGTCCAGCGCCGTGGTGGGCTCGTCGGCGATCAGCAGCGTGGGCTTGCAGGCCAGGGCCATCGCGATCACCACGCGCTGGCGCATGCCGCCCGAGAGCTGGTGCGGATGGCGGCCCAGCACGTTTTTGGCTTCCGGAATGCGGACCAGGTCCAGCATGCGCAGCGCCTCGGCCAGCGCGGCCTGGCGCGACAGCCCCTGGTGCAGGCGTATCGATTCGGCGATCTGCTCGCCCACGGTGAACACCGGGTTGAGCGAAGTCATGGGCTCCTGGAACACCATGGCCAGGTCGGCCCCGCGCAGGCTGCGCATCTGCGATTGCGAAGCGCGCGCCAGGTCCAGGCGCTCGCCGTTGCGGCGCGTCAGCCACATGCTGCCGCTGCCCAGGTGGCCGCCGCCTTGCTCCACCAGGCGCATCAGGGCCAGCGACGACACCGACTTGCCGGAGCCCGATTCGCCCACGATGGCCAGCGTCTCGCCGGCGTCCACGTGAAAGCCGAGATTGCGCACCGCGTGCACGGTGCGCTGTTCGCTGGCAAAACTCACGCTGAGGTCGCTGACCTCGATCACGCGCTGCCGGCCGGTGGCGGGCAGGGCTTGCGCTTTATCCAGGAGTTCGGGAACGGCGCTCATGCGGCGCGTCCTGCGGCGTCGTGGGTGTCATCGGCGTAGATGGCGGTCACCGGCGCTTCGCCCACGCGGGCCCAGCCTCGGTACATGCCTTCGGTGTTGAAGGGCAGGCTCAGATTGCCCTGCGCGTCGACGGCAATCAGGCCGCCTCGCCCGTTGATGGCGGGCAGCACCTTCATGACCACTTCCCGGGCGGCCGCATCCAGCGGCATGCCGGCGTAGGCCATGCGCGCGCAGACGTCGTAGGCGGCCGCGGTACGTATGAACATTTCACCCGAGCCGGTGCAGGAAATCGCGGCCGTGCGGTTGTCGGCATAGGTGCCCGCGCCTATGAGGGGCGTGTCGCCCACCCGGCCGGCGCGCTTGTTGGTCATGCCGCCGGTGGAGGTGGCGGCGGCCAGGTTGCCGTGCGCATCCAGCGCGACGGCACCCACGGTTCCGAATTTGCGGCCTTCGTCCAGGGGCGCGGCGCCGGGTGCGGGTGTGCGGAACACCAATGCCGCGCCGTCGTGGTCCAGCACGGCCGCGTCGGTGGCCAGCGCGCGCCGCAACTGCTCGCGGCGAGCCTCCGTCGAAAAATAATCAGGCGAGACCATCTCCAGCCCCTGTTCCCTGGCGAAGGCTTCGGCCCCGGCCCCCACCAGCAGCACGTGCGCGCTGTGCTCCATCACGGCGCGGGCCGCGCGCACGGGACGGCGCACATGGTTCACGCAGGCCACCGCACCGGCGCGCAAGGTGGCGCCGTCCATCACGGCCGCGTCGAGCTCATGGGTTTCGTCGTGGGTGAAGACCGCACCATGGCCGGCGTTGAAAAGCGGGCAGTCTTCCAGCAGCTCCACCGCCAGGCTGACCGCATCGAGTGCGCTGCCGCCGTCGGCCAGCAGCTGTTGTGCGGGCCGCAGGATGCCTTGCAGGGCGGCGTGGTAGGCCGCGTTTTGCTCCGCGCTGATATGGCTGCGGCTCATGGTGCCGGCGCCGCCGTGGATGGCGATAAGGGGGATAGGCTGGGGCCGTGTCACTTGGAAGCCTTTGGTGATTTGGGTGGGGTGCGGGTTTTGCGGGGTGCCGGTGTTGCAGCGTCTGCGTCGGCACGCAACCGGCTGGCGTGGTTGCCGTGCAGCCAGGGCAGCACCGACTCGGCCAGCTGTGTCGCCGCCTTGAGCGAGTCTTTGGCGCTGTGGGCGACCGCGCTGCACAGGGCTTCGATCAGGGCCAGCACGGTGGCTTCGGAGTTGGCGAAATACTGGCTCTCGGTGTGGGCGTAGAGCGCCACGCTGGCCAGCGGCGCCAGCGGCGATGTCACGCGGTCGGTCAGTGCCAGCACCGGCACGCCGGCGTCGTGCGCGCGGCGCGCCAGCAGGATGGTGTCGCTGAAATAGCGCGGGTAGGCGATGGCGATCAGCAGGTCCTCGGGCTTCAGGCGCGCCAGCACGCGTGCGCCGTAGGAGGAGCTTTCCACGCTGGCCAGCAGCTGGACGTTGTCGCAATACGGGTCCAGCGAGCGCTGCAGCAGGCCGCCCAGCCAGCTGCTGCTGCCAAAACCGGCAATGTAGATGCGCCGTGCCTTCAGGATGGCCGCCACCGCCTGCTCGCAGCTTTGGGCGTCCAGCGCTTGTCGCGTCAGCTCGATGTTGCGCTGGCTTTGCGCCAGGGCGGAGGCAAACACATCGGCCACCGTGGCGGAGTGTTCCAGTTTGTTGCGCAGCTTTTCAACCGGGGCCAGCGTGGCTTCGAAGCCCAGCACCAGCGCGGCGCGAAACTGCGGGTAGCCCTCAAACTCCAGCGCGCGGGCGAAGCGGTTGGCCGTGGCCACGGAAACCCCCAGCGTGGCGGCCAGCTCGTCGATGGGCATGGTTGCTGCTTGCAGGGGATGGGCCAGCACATAGTCGGCCATCTGCCGGTGGGAGCGCGTCAGCGTGGGCAATAAACGCCCGATGCGCTGCGCCATCGAAGGGTTGCCGGGAAATGTGGCCATCGGGATGAGCTGAATTAAATGTATATAAATTTACAAATTAATTCATCATAACGAAATATTTGATCATTTCCAATCAAATTGAGGCCGGCAATGCCTTGCGGGGTGACGGGGAGCGGGGGTTCGGGCGCGGCGTTCAGGGCGGCGCGGCCGGCAACAGCGCGAATGGTGCGGGTGTCGATCAGCAGGGCTGGAGGCGCATGCGCGCCGTCCGGAAATGCAGGGAGGCGCTAGGACCCGAGCTTTTTGTAGGCGCGGTCCATCTCCACGCTTTTGCTCGTGTCTTTCACGCCGCGCTTCAGGTCGCGTCCCGCCTGCTCGACGACCGGGTTGGGCTTGGCATTCGTCATGTCCACCGCTTGGTCGCGCTCGTGCGGCAGCTCCAGGCTGGACTCGACGGCACCGTCCTTCAGGGTGTCCTGCTGGCCGGGACGCGAACGTTGTGCGCGCGGGTCTTTGGCCGGCATGCCTTTGCTGGAGGCGGGTTGCGCACGGATGTTCAGGGGCGTGTTTTTAGGGGTCATGGGACGAACTCTGCGTGTCCCGCTACGCCGGCCCTGTCAGCCCGGAAAATCAGGCCCTGTAGGAGAAGGCCACTTGAAGCGGCTTCGACTAGCCCTCAAGCCGCCAGGAAGCCGGCGGCCTGCGCCACCGCGGCGGTATCGGCCTTGACGGCATCGGGCGGCCCGCCCTTGCCCCACAGTTCGCCGCCGTAATTCATGGCCATGAACTGTGCGCACAGGCGGATGGAATCGATCATGGGCTGGGCCTTGGCGCGGTCGCCGCTGGTGGTGACCAGCCGCAGCGTTTTTTTCGCCATCTCTTCCTTGAAGGGCAGGCCGGGCACGCGCATCCAGGCGCTCCAGTGGTCCAGGTAAATTTTCAGCGGCGCCGGGATGCTGTACCAGTAGACCGGGGCCACGAAGACGATGTCGGTGGCGGCCAGGGTCGCGTCCAGCAGGGTCTTCATGTCGCCTTCGGGCATGGGGTACTTGCCCGTGGTGTGGCGCTGGTCCACAAATAGCGGCATGCGCATGCCGGGCAAATGCAGCCATGTCTGGGGCGTGCCGGCCGGCAGTGCGGCGGCGGCCTGCCGCGCGAGCCATTCGGTGTTGCCGGCGGCGCCGGGTTCGCGTGTGGAGGTGGTCAGGAAGAGGAAGTGGGGCTGTGCAGTCATGGCGGCCAATGGTAGCGGTAGCCGCGGGCTCTTGCAGGCGCGGGGTCGGCCCCGCATGCCAGAATGCGGCACCCCGATTCAATGAAAGGCGCCCCGCATGATCCGTATTCGCGATATCGACCACGTTGTCCTGCGTGTCACGGACCTGATGGGCATGCTGCGTTTTTACCAGCAGGTACTGGGCTGCAGCCTGGAGCGCCGGCAGGACGCCATCGGCCTGGTGCAGCTGCGCGCCGGCCGCTCGCTGGTGGACCTGGTGCCGGTGGACGGCCCGCTGGGCCGGGCCGGTGGCGCGGCGCCGGGCAAGGACGGCCACAACGTCGACCATGTCTGCTTTCGTGTAGAGCCCTTTGATTCAGACGTGATTCGCCGCCACCTGGCGGCCCACGGCGTGGAGCCGGGCGAGGTGGAGTCGCGCTATGGCGCCGAAGGTGAAGGGCCTTCGATCTACCTCAGCGATCCCGAAGGCAATACCGTGGAATTGAAGGGCCCCCCCTGGCCGGAAGGCAGCGGCCCTGTATAACCCTAGAACTGCCGCCAGCCCTGCCAGGCCGTAAAGCCCGCGCACGCGATCAGCACCGCGCCCACAACCCGCGCCATGAGCACACTGGCGCCCGGCCGGTCGGCCAGCCACTGGCGCGCGCCGCCGGCGGCCAGCGCCAATGAGCCATACACACCGGTCTGGGTCAGCGCGATGATGAGGCCCAGTGCCACGGCTTGTATCCACAGCGAACCGTATTCCACCCGCAGGAACTGCGGAAAAATCGCCAGCATGAACAAGTAGGCCTTGGGGTTGAGCAGGCAGGTGGCGGCTGCCTGGCGGAAGGTGCGCCATGGGGACGGCGGTTCGATATCCGGCAAGGTACCAAAAACAGAGGTGCTGCGCATGAGCGACCAGCCTATCCAGGCGATATAGAGGCTCCCGGCGACCAGCATCACGTTGACCATGCCCGGTACCAGCTTGAGCACAATGCCCAGCCCCAGCGCGCCGGCCACGACGTGGCAGACACCGCCGGCCACGATGCCGCCGACCGCGAACAGGCCGGCGCGGCGCCCGCCGGTCAGCGAGCTGGCCATCACAAACGCCATGTCCATGCCGGGCAGGACGATGATGCCCAGCACCATCAGGAAAAACAGCCAGAGGTGGGAGAAGTGTTCCATGGCCAACCCTTCCTAGCGCTGCGCGGAATAGATGGGGCGCGAAAGCTGCATCACCCAGTTGGTTTCCCAGTGGCGGCCGCTGTCTTCGGAAAAGGCCTGCTCCCAGCGGGCGCTGATCGGCGTGATGCCCGACCAGGTAAAGCGCACCCGCACCGGCCGGCCTTCGTGGCTGCCCTCGCCCTCGAAGCGCCCTATGCCGTCCGCGAACGCGCCCACCAGCGGCGGCTGCATCAGGCCATCGCTGTGGCTTACCCAGTAAACGCTCCAGAGCCGGGTCTGCGGGCTGAAAAATCGCAGCGCCATGCCCAGGCTGCGGTTGCCATCGGCGACCAGGTCGTTCATATTGCCCAGGCCGCCCAGCAGCAGCGCGCCGTCCTGCACGGCTTCGAAGCGTTCCCAGTCGGTGCAGCCCGCCAGGCACTTTTTGAGCCGCTTGTTGCCGACCAGCCAGCGCCCGGCGATGAAGTTGAAGTCGTGGCGCCCGTCGTTCAATTGGGACGGGTCCAGGGGATTGGGCAGGGTGGTCATGGTCATGGCTGGTTCGCATTACCTGTGTAAAAACCCAGTTTAAAAATGTAATAGGGCTATTTCAGCCCTGATTAAGGGCTAGACTTTTCGCCATGTATTCCCCGACCACCCGCGTACTGACCGTGCTGGAACTGCTGCAGTCGCATGGGCGCATGAGCGGCGCCGAACTGGCGCGCCGGCTTGAGGTGGACGGCCGCACATTGCGCCGCTACATCGCCAAGCTGGAAGACCTGGGCATCCCGGTGGTCGCCGAGCGCGGCCGCTACGGCTGCTACAGCCTGATCGCGGGCTTCAAGCTGCCGCCCATGATGTTCACCGACGACGAAGCCCTGGCGCTGTCCCTGGGCCTGCTGGCCGCGCGCAGCCTGGGCCTGGCCGAAGCCGCGCCCGCAGCGCAAAGCGCGCAGGCCAAGCTCGAACGCGTGATGCCGCACAACCTGAAAAACCGCATACGCGGGCTGGGCGAAACGGTGACGCTGGACCTGCGCCGCGCCGACGCGCCGGGCGACAACACCGCCTTGCTGGCCCTGAGCGCCGCCGCGCACGGCTGGCAGCGTGTGCGCATGGCCTACCAGTCGGCCGAAGGCGACATCACCGAGCGCGACTTCGACGCCTACGGACTGGTGTTTCGCAAAGGCCGCTGGTATGCGGCAGGCTGGTGCCACCTGCGCGGCGCGCTGCGCTCATTCCGGCTGGACCGGGTGCGCGAGGTGCGGGCCCTGAATGTGGTGTTCACGCCGCCGGCCGACTTCGACGCGGTGCAGCACCTGGCGCTGGGCCTGGCCACAATGCCGCGCAGCAACACCGTGCGGCTGTTGCTGCACACTGATTTGGAAACGGCGCAAATGGAATTGCCCGACAGCGTGGGCGTGTTCCAACCCAGCGAGGACGGTGTGCTGCTGCACAGCCAGACCGACCACCTTGGCTGGTTTGCGCGGCAGCTGATGTGTTTGTCGTTTTCCTTCGACGTGCAGGAGCCTGCTGAATTGCGCGTTGCGCTGCGCGAGCATGCGGCGCGCACGCTGGCGCAGCACGCGGCGTAGCCGTCGGCGGCGGGTAGTGATCAGGCGGCTTTGGCCTGAAGCTGGCCGCCGGTGCGGTCCTGCCCGTAAAAGCCGAAATTCATCGCCGGCACTTCGCCGCTGATCAGCTCCGCGATGGCCTTGCCCGAACCCGCGCCGTGCGTCCAGCCCAGCGTGCCGTGGCCAGCGTTGACCCAGAGACGGCCGACTTTGGTCTTGCCGATGTAGGGGATGTTGGTAGGTGTGGCGGGGCGCAGGCCGGTCCAGAAGTTCGGTGTGCCGCCTTGCTCCTCCAGGCGGGTGTCGCACACGCCGGGCAGCACTTCCTCGATGCGGTCGGCGAGCATCTTGCAGCGGGCTTTGGCCAGCGGCGTGTCCAGCGAGAGGTCATAGCCGCCGACCTCGATGGTGCCGGCCACGCGCAGGTGGTCGCCGAGCCGGCTCATCGCGCATTTGACTTCGTCGTCGATGGTGCTGACAAAAGGCGCGAGCTCCGGCTTGAGCAGCTTGAAGGTGGCACTGTAGCCCTTGCCGGGGTAGATGGGCAAATCGACGCCCACGGTGCGCAGCAGCGGCGCCGTGTGCGAGCCGCAGGCCACCACGATTTCATCCGCCTTGAGCCGGACCAGCTCTTCGTTCTCGCCGCGAATCGTGCGTGGTCGCACCGCGACGGATTCGATGGCGCCGCCGGCTTTTTCGAGCCGCACTACGTCGTGGCCGTAGAGGAAACGTACGCCGCGGGCTGCGCAGCGCTGCGCCAGCGCCTGGGTGAAGACGCGGGCGTCGCCGCTTTCGTCGCTGGCGGTGTAGGTGCCGCCCACGATGCGGTGGGCGAAGGACTTGAAGGCCGGCTCTATGGCGAGCAGCTCAGCCGTATTTACCACGCGGCGCGCCACGCCGTACTTGCGCATCAGGGCCGCGGCCTCGCCGGCTGTGTCAAAGGCTTTCTGGTCGGTGTAGTAATGCGCGATGCCGCGCTCCAGCCGGTTGTATTCGATGCCGGTGGCGGCCACGACCTCCTTGAGGGCCGCATGGCTGTACGCACCCAACGCCACCAGCTGCTGCACGTTGCGTTCGAAGGCGGTGTCGTTGCACTGCGCCAGGAACTGCAGGCCCCAGCGCCATTGCTGCCAGCCTTCACCGAAGGGCAGCTGCGGGCGGAACAACAGCGGCGCGTCGTCCCGGAACATCCATTTGAGCGCCTTCAGCGGCGCATCTTTATTGGCCCAGGGTTCGCAATAGCTGACGGAAATCTGCGCTGCGTTGCCAAAGCTGGTTTCCAGCGCCGCGTCGGGCTGGCGGTCTACCACCGTGACCTCATGGCCGCGTTCCAGCAGGTGCCAGGCGGTGCTCACGCCAATGATGCCGGCCCCCAAAACTACAACTTTCATTCCGAACCCCTTTGCAACGTTCAAGTGTGAAGGATGTTGCTTTCAATTAAAAGAAAAATTAAACTCTCAGTGAAAACATCAGAGTAGCTAATAAAGCTTAGGCTAAAAGACACCGGCAGCCGGCACAACTGGCACAACCGGTAGAGCAAATAGAAAGAGAGGGGATGCGGGATGAGTACTTTTGACCCTGATGCACTTGAGTGCCTGGCGGCCATCGTGGAAGAGGGCGGTTTCGAGCGCGCGGCCCAGCGCCTGTCCATTACCCAGTCGGCGGTGTCGCAGCGGCTGCGGGCACTGGAAGCCCAGGTCGGCACCGTGCTGATCGTGCGAAGCCGGCCGCTTAAGCCGACATCGGCCGGCCAGCTGTTGCTCAAACACACCAAGATGCTGCGGCTCTTGCGCGCCGACCTTGAGCGCGACCTCAAAGAGCTCGCGCCGAGCTCACTGGGTGGCGCGCGCGAGGAAGAGCGCATCTCGATCGCCATCAACGCTGACAGCATCGCCACCTGGGCCTTGCCCGCGCTGACTGAACTCGTGCGCCAGGGCCTGCCCATGGAGATCATCCACGACGACCAGAACTTTACCCATGAATGGCTGCGCGAAGGCCAGGTGCTGGGCTGCGTGACCACGCTCAAGCAGGCGCTGCGCGGCTGCAAGGTGGAGCCGCTGGGCGCGATGCAATACATCGCGGTGGCCGCGCCCGCCTTCGCGCAGAGCCGGCTGGGCCAGCGCGACGGCAGCGGTCCGGCCGCGCCCACGCTCACGCAATACAACTTTCGCGAACTGCCTTTCATCGCCTTCAACCGCAAGGATGAACTGCCGGTGGAGTTTGTGAGCAAGGCCTTCGGGCTCAAGCGTGTCACCTTGAGCCAGCTGTTTGTGCCGTCGTCCGAAGGCATGGTCAGGGCCGTGCTGGCGGGCTGGGGCGTCAGCGTCGTGCCGCGCCTGCTGGCGCAGGGTCTCATAGACCAAGGTCTGCTTGTCAATGTGGCGCCGCATTACACCCTCCCTATCCAGTTGTACTGGCATTGCTGGAACCTGGAATCCGAGGTTCTCGACGCGCTGACAGCCGCGCTCAAGCTGACCGCGGCGCAGTCATTGGTGCCCTGATCCCGGGGTAGCCGCGCCGGGGTAGAAACAAGCCCTTGGTATCTATTTTCCGCGGCCGCCACAAGTGCGAACCTGTAGGACAAGGCCGGGGATAGAGACTAATTGCTTCAGTTCGGGGACTATTCCCATTTACAAAAGCTGCGCAGGTGCGCACACTGTAAAAAGCCATGCGGAGGCGGCACGCGCAGCGCGGCGTGGCAGGGAAAGGCATAAGGTACCCGAATGCTGGGATGGCTGGGACTGCGTACCCGTCTGGTTCTGCTGGTGCTGCTCGCGCTGCTCCCTGTCTTCGGCCTGCTTGTCTATTCCGCGGAACAAAACCACCGGGCCGCGCTGCGGCTGGCGCAATCCGACCTGCAGTCGGGCGTGCTGGTGCTCTCGGCCCGTGAGCAACGCACCGTGGACACGGTGCGCGACCTGCTGACCGGCATTGCCAGCGGGCCGCACATCAAGAACCCCGTGCGCGGCCTGTGCGACCAGCACCTGAAAAACCTCCATGCGGAGCACCCCGAGTTCAACAACCTGGGCCTGGCCGCGACCGACGGAACGCTGGTCTGCGACGCGCTGGGCCTCACCAAAGGCGTGCGCATCGATGACCGGGACTTCTTTCGGCAGGTCATGGCGGGCCGGCGCTTCGCGGTGGGCCGCTATGCCATCGGCCGTGCCAGCGAGCGTCCCGGTATAGGCTTTGCGGTGCCCGTGCGCAACGAGGCAGGGGGCATCAGCGGTGTGGCTTTCGGCGTGCTGAGCCTGTCCGCCCTGGCGGAGTCCGTGGCGAACGAATCTTCCATGCCGGGGGCACGCGTTGCGGTGTTAGACCACGACGGGGCGGTGTTGGCCATATCCCCGCCGGCGCCGTCCTGGCTGGGCCAGCCGCACCCCGACCCCGTCGTGCAACAGGCTGTGCGTGAGCGCCGGCAAGGGGTGCAGCAGGCGGCGGATGCCCAGGGCGCGCAACGGGTGTATGCCACGGCGCCGGTGCTCGGGGGCGGCAATGAAGGCCTGTTCGCCGCGATCAGCGTTCCGCAAACAGTGATCGCAGCCTCCAGCCACCAGAATCTCGCCGTTGAGCTGCTGGTGCTGGTGGCCGCGGTGCTGTCCGGCATGGCATGCGCATGGTGGCTGGGCAATCAAATCATTGTCAATCCCGCAAAGGCGGTTCTGAAAGAGGCCGACGAGGTGGCCCGGGGCAATCTTGAGGCGCGCGTCAAGTTGGGCCCTTTGTACCAGGGCGAGCTCGGCGAGATCGCGCACACCTTCAACCGCATGGCCGAATCGCTGCAGGCGCGGCAGCGGGAGCTCGACGCCATGCTGGATCGCGTGGACAAGGAGCGCGTCCTGCTGGACCTCATCCTCAACAGCATGAATGAGGGCGTGATCGCAGCGGACACGCAGGGCCGCTTCCTGCTGTTCAATGCCACCGCACGCGCGTTGTTCGGCGCGGCTCCGGATTCCGGCCTGCGGGTGGACGAATGGCGGCGCGGCCATGAGCTGCTGACGCTGGACGGCAAGACGCTTTATCCCGCGCCGGAGCGGCCGCTGTCGCAGGCCGCACGCGGGATCACCATCGACAACTGGGACCTGCTGATCCGCCGGCCCGAGACGGAGGACCGGGTGCTGCGCCTGAGCACCCGGCCGCTGCGCGACGCTGCCGGGGTGCTGATAGGCGGTCTCTGCGTATTCAACGACATCACGGCTCTGAAGGCAGCGGAAAACTTCGCCCATGCGCAGGAGCAGGTGTTGGCTCTGATCGCCGTCGGCGCGCCGCTGGCGCAATCGCTGGAGGCCATTGTGCGGCTGATCGAGAACAGCTCGCCGGACAGCCTGTGTTCCATCCTGCTGCTTGAGGGCGGGCAACTGCACCTGGGCGCCGCGCCCAGCCTGCCGGATCGTTACAACCAGGCCATCGAAGGCCTGTCCGTCGGCGAGGGCGTTGGCGCCTGCGGCACGGCCGCTTTCCGCCACCAGCTGGTGGTGGTCGAAGACACACAAATCGACCCGCTGATGCAGGACTACCGCGACCTGATGCGCGAGCACGGCCTGCGGGCTTGCTGGTCCATGCCGGTGGTGTCGAACGACGGCGAAGTGCTCGCGACATTCGCGATCTACCGTGCCTATGCCTGCAAGCCCCAGGCGGAAGACCTTGAGCTCATCACCACTGCGGCGCGGTTGGCCGGCATTGCGCTTTCGCGTGCACGTGCCGAGGCGGCCCTGGTCAGCAGCGAAGCGCGCTTTCGCGAACTGGCCGAAAACATCCATGACGTTTTCTACAACGTGGACCCGCGCACCGGCCGCCTGCTGTACGTCAGCCCCGGCTATGAAAGGATCTGGGGCCGTAGCCGTGAAAGCCTTTATTCCGACCCCCTCGGCTATGCGGATGCCGCGCTGCCGGAGGACAGGCACCTGCTCAAGGATGCCAGGAAGCGCAACCGGAGCGGGCAAGCCTCCGACACGGAATACCGCATCCTGTCCACGGACGGGAAGATCCGCTGGATACGCGATCACGCCTATCCGGTCATGAATGCTGCGGGCGAACTGGAGCGTGTGGTGGGAACGGCGCGCGACATCACCGACCGCAAGCTGGCCGACCTGGAACTGGCCAGCACCAACCGGGCCCTGCAGATGCTGAGCCGCTCCAGCGTCGCCATCAACCGCGTGGAAGAGGAAGCCGGGCTGCTGGCCGAGGTGTGCCGCGTGGCCGTCGAGGTGGGCGGGTACCGCATGGCCTGGGTGGGCTATGCGCAGGACGACGCCGAGCGCAGCATCCTGCCCATGGCCCATGCGGGCGAGGAAGGCGGCTACCTCGGGGAGATCCGCCTGAGCTGGGGCGACGAGAACATCACCGGCCAGGGGCCCGCGGGACAGGCCGTGCGCACCGGGCTGGCCCAGCAGTCCGGTGATATCGCCCGGGCCGACAACCGGTTTTACTGGTTTGCGGATGCGCTCAAGCGCGGCTTCCATAGCGCGATTTGCCTGCCGCTGCGCGACGGGCTGCGCAGCTTAGGCGTGCTGTGCCTGTATTCGGGCCAGGCGCAGAATTTCAGCCCCGATGAGATCAAGCTGCTGCAGGAGCTTGCCGACAACCTGGCATTCGGCATCCTCAGCCTGCGCGCGCGGCTGGAGCGCCAGCGCAGCCAGGAGGCCGAGCGGCAGGCGGTCATCAAGGTGCGTGAACAGGCCTCGCTGCTGGACCGGGCGCAGGACGCCATCATGGTTCGCAACCTGGACCACACCATACGCTTCTGGAACAAGGGCGCTGAGCGTCTCTACGGCTGGACGGCCGAGGAGGTGCTCGGCAAGACCATGGAAACGCAGATGTACTCCGACCCGCAGGTGCTGCGGGACAGCATGACCAAGACCCTGGCCAACGAGGGCGACTGGAGCGGCGAGCTCGAGCAGCGCGCGCGCGACGGTTCGACGGTGTGCATAGAAGCGCGCTGGACGGTGGTGCGCGATGAGCAGGGGAAGGTCAACGGGGTGCTGGGCATCAACACCAACATCCGCGAACGCAAGCGCGCGCGCGAGGAAATCCTGCGCCTCAATGCCAGCCTTGAGGAGCGGGTGCAGCAGCGCACTGCCCAGCTGGAGATCGCCAACAAGGAACTGGAGGCTTTTTCCTATTCGGTATCGCACGACCTGCGCAGCCCGCTGAGCGCGGTGGACGGGTTCAGCGACCTGCTCGAGCGGACCATGGCCAAGGCCGAGACCACCCCCTTGACGGAACGCAGCCGGCATTACCTGGCGCGCATACGGGCGGGGGTGTCGCAAATGAGTGAGCTGATCGACGCCATGCTCACGCTGGCGCAGGTGTCGCGCTCCAGCCTGCGCTGGGAGAAAGTCGACCTCAGCGCGCTTGCCGAAGCCCTGATGGCCGGCTACCGCGAGCGTGATTCCGGCCGCGAAGCGCGGCTGCATGTTGAGCCCGGCGTGACGGGGCAGGGCGATCCGCGCCTGCTCAAGCAGGTGCTCGACAACCTGCTGGGCAACGCCTGGAAGTTCAGCGCCAAACAGGCTTGCACCGAGATCAGCTTCGGCCGCGAAACCGGCGGGGACGGAGAGACGGTGTACTTCGTTCGCGACCAGGGAGCGGGCTTTGACATGGCCTATGCCCAGAAGCTGTTCGGCGCTTTCCAGCGCCTGCACACGCCCTCGGAATTCGCCGGCACCGGCGTGGGCCTGGCCACGGTGCAGCGCATCATCGCGCGGCACGGCGGCAAGGTGTGGGCCCAATCAGAACCAGGGCACGGCGCCACGTTTTACTTCACGCTGGGACCGGAGCCTGCGTAACACCCCCAACCGAGCTCACTGCGTGTAGCTTGTTCCCCTCAAGGGGCGCCTGCGGTCTGGCCCTTCGACAGGCTCAGGACTGGCTCCGGACAGGCCCGGGCAAGTTCCGCTGCACCTGCTGGTGATATCCCTCTTCATGCAAGCATGAGCCGCGGAACCGGCTTTGCCGGGCCGCAGGCGGGCGGCCCCCTCCGGGGGCAGGGAGCTACACGAAGTGAGCGACCGTGGGGGGCAGCGTCTAGAAACTCTGCGACCGCAGAGTTTCGCGCAGCGCTTGAGCCTTGTCGGCATCAAACTGCCCTTCAACCCGTGCCAGCACTTCGCCCTGGCGGTTCACGACCACGGCGTAGACCTGATCGGTGCTGGCCAGGCCTGCGGAGCGCACGAAGCTGGCGCGATCGGTGAACACCGGCACCATCTTGGCGCGTTCGGTGTCGGCCGGGTAATGCTGCAGCAGCCTGTTTTCAACCGCGCTGCGGCCTGTCAGCGTTCCGGGATCGTTGAGCACCGGCATGCGCATCCAGGCAATCGAGGGGTCGTTTCTCAGGTTCAGGCCCTCGATCCAGCTCTCGACCTCGGCGCGCTGGCCGCGCTTGAAAGTGATCAGGGCGAGCGTGCGGTCGGAGGGCAAGCCTTCGGGCACGGTGACCGGCTGGCGCAGCAGGGTTTGCGCCATGAACGCGGGCAGCTGCCCCATCACGCTCGCATCATTGGGCGACGCGAAAGCGAGGGCAAAGGCCAAGCCCGCTGCAGCAAGCCAGGCGCCAAGATAGGACACATTGCTTTTCATGTTGTTCTCCCCTATTAGGGTGCGGTACAGGAGATCCTGCATGAACCCTTAGAGCAAGATACCTGCAAGCCGAACGACGCGCAAACCAACAATTGGAACAAAGTGTTATCACCGCTTGACAAGCTTTCGTTCGCCTTGCTGATCAAGCTTAGGTTGCGCGGTGCGCGGGAAGTTCCGAGAAAAAATCGGCAGCAGCTTCAAGCCGTTGCGCTACGACTTTAGTCAGCAAGGACGCGTCAGCCGTGGGCCCATACGAATGCTATTTGCCGAGGCGAATCAGCAGCTCGGGCAAAAATCCCTCCTGCTCGCCCTTGCGCGCATAGCCCAGCGGGTTGGCCACCACACGGCAGCCGCGGCTGGTGTAGTCGACGGCGCAGTGCAAGTGGCCGTGCAGCCACACGTCGGCCAGCGGCAACAGTTCATCGAGCGCATTGCAAAAGCCCGCCGTTCCGGGCACCAGGCCGTAACGCGGGTCGGCGCTCAGCAAGCTGGGCGCGAAGTGGGTGACGGCGACCGTGGGGCCGTCAAAGGGTTGCGACAGGGCCCGCCGCAACCAGGCCTGGCTTTTGAGGCCCTGCTCCCGCACGTCGGCCGCCAACAGGGGCTGGCCGCCGCTGAACGAGTGGTTTTTGCTGAGGTAGAAATTGGCGGCGCGAAAGGCTTTTTCGCGTGCCTTGAGTTGTTCGCCCAGCGTGATGTCCCCGGCTTGGGCCTGGGCCGCGCTCAGGGCATCGAAGTCGGTCCACAGCGTGCTGCCCACAAAGCGCACGCCTTGCAGCACCACACTTTCCTGCTCCAGCCAGACCATGCCCAGCCGTTCGCAGGTTTCGCGCAGCCGCGCATGGGTGGCGTCGAAGTCCAGGCCGTCGTATTCATGGTTGCCCGGCAGGAAGAACACCGGCGTCGGCCAGCCCGCCCCGCCCTGCGCCGGGGGCAAAGGGGAGAACCGTGCCAGGCCGAAGTCGGCAATACCCCGCTCGCTGAGCAATGAGCCTTGCTGGTAGGAGCCTATGTCGCCGGCCAGCACCAGAAGGTCGGCGCCGGGCACGGGCCGGGCGCTGAAGCTAGGGTTGGATTCGAGGTGGAGGTCGGACAGCAGCTGGATATTCACCCGCCGATTGTGCGGGAAGACCGCTTCCACCTCGGGGGCGGCGGGATTTCGCTTGCGCCGCCGCGCGTCGGTGCGCTAGATTCGGTACGGCATCAGGGGATGAACAGGAGCCGCTTGTGAAGCAGACCGAAAACGCCGCCGTCGCGCGCACCTTCGCGGCCTACCCACCGGAGCTGCGGCGTCGGCTGCTGGCGTTGCGCAAGCTGATTCTGGACACTGCGGCCGCCACACCGGGTGTCGGGGAGGCTTAGAAGTTGTACTTGAGGCCCACGTAAACGGCATTGATGTTGGCATCGCTTTCGCCGGCCACCTTCTGGTAGCGGGTAAAGCCAATGCGGCCGTTCAGGTTGCCGGAAAGCGGGGCTTCGTAGCCGATGCCGAACAGGTAGCCGCTGCCTGTTTGCGAACCGCTGTCGATGGTGACGACGCCCGTGCCGACCGCGGTGTCGCGTGATGAGCCCTTGGCCTTGAAACGGGTCACGCCGGCCTTGAGAAACAGGCCGGGAACCCCTTGGGTGAATTTGTATACCCCGCTGAGTTCGAGGCCGCTGAGTTTCATGTCGGATTCCACGGTGCCGAAGGCATCGCTCTGGCGCATGGAAAAACTGCTGGAAGAGAGGTAGCCGAGTTCCGCGGCCCAGTTGGGGCTGAATTGGTAACCGCCGAACAGGCGGACGGCACTGGCGTGGTTCTTCATTTCATAGCGCCCGTCGAAGCCGCCGGGGGGCGAGTCCTTGGGGAGCTTGAGGTCCAGGTAATTGCCGTCGATGCCCACATAAAGCGGCACGGGCGTGGCGCTTTGCGCAAAGGTCGACGATGCGGCGAGCAGCATCATGGAGAGAAGAGTTTTTTTCATTTTTTCCTTGAGGATTAACAGTGGCAGCAAGCCGCCGTGACTTTTTGTCCTTTCAACCGGGAGGTGATCCGCGGTTCGTGAGCGGCGGGTGAGGGAATCATAAATTTGCTGGTGCAGGAAAGTAAATACTGCGAGGGGCTGCTCCATATTGCATCGGTAACACGGGCGTGCCCGAAAAGAGAAGCACAGCCAGTTCGATACTGTGGCCAGGGTTGCCTATCGGCGGGGAGATGACGTCAGGCCAGCGGCGCCGGCAGGCGCACGGTGAAGCTGCTTCCCTGGCCCGGCTGGCTGCTGACTTCGATCTCGCCCTGGTGCAGGTCCACGCATTCCTTGACGATGTGCAGGCCTATGCCGGTGCCGGAAATATTGCCGACGTTGGTGCCGCGGTGAAAGCTGCCGAACAGGCGTGGCAGATCGGCCTCGGGAATGCCTATGCCCTGGTCGCTGATGCGCAGGTGTATCTGCTCGCCCACGCCGCGCACCGCGAAGCGCACGGGCGTGTCGGGGTCTGAATATTTGAGCGCGTTGCCCAGCAGGTTGATCACTATGTGGCGCAGAAGCTGCTGATCCGCGGTGCGCGGCGTGTCCAGTCCGTCACAGGTGAGGGATACGCGCGCGGCCTGTGGGTTGCCGCGTTCGAGCTCGGCCATCACCTGCACCAGCCAGTCGGGTACCGCCAGCGGCGCGGGTTCAAACCTGAACTTGCCCAGTTCCAGGCGGCTGGTCAGCAACACCTGCTCCACCATGTTGCTCATGCGGGCCACGGCGGTCTTGATCTGGCCTAGCAGCTCGCGGCGCTCCTCGGCCGGAAAGCTCGCACCGTAGGCATCGAGCAATTCCACCGACGACAGGATGGCCGCCAGCGGCGTGCGGAATTCGTGCGAGGCGACCGCCACAAAGCGCGACTTGAGTTCCGACAGTTCGCGTTCGTGCGCCAGGGCCTTGAGCATGTCTTCCTCGGCCTGGCGCTTGAGCGTCACGTCGGTCAGGAAGTTGAGCGTGGCAGGGGTGCCCTCCCACTCGAACATCACCGCGCTGATTTCCAGCCAGCGCGTCACGCTCTGGCTGTGCTGCACGCGGAACTGGTAATGGTTTTCAGCCGCCTCGCCGCGCAGGCGCTTCAGGTGGTTGTTCAGCACACGCTCGCGGTCGTCGGGGTGGATGAATTCGATAAAGGGCCGCGACTTGGCGGTGGCCTCGTCCAGCCCGGTCAGCTTCAGCGCCCTGGGGTTGGCGTACAGGATGCGCCCGCCGGCTGTGACCAGGATGCCCTCGCTGACGTTCTCAACCACCGCCCGGTATTTGGCTTCGGAGTCGGTGCGCCGGCCGATTTCCACGCGCAGCTGCTTGGAAGTGTCGAGCTGCCAGGTGATGTTGTTGGCCAGGTGGATGACGCGCAGCAACTGCCCCGACGGGCCGTGGATGGGTAGCGCGCGCTGGCTCAGCCGGGCCATGTCGCCGTTGGGCCGGCGCACGCGGTATTCCTCGGTGCGTTTGACGGTGGCCAGTTGCAGCTGCCGCACCCGCTCGCGGTCCGCCGGGTCGACCTGCTCCAGCCATTGCAAGGGGACTCCCGCCAGCGTATCGGCCGACAGGCGCCAGAACATCTCAAAAGCCGGGTTGGTATAGGTGATGCGGCCGCCCGCCGGGTCCCACGACCAGAGCATGGCGTCAATATTGGCGGCGATCTGCCGCAGCAGTTCCTCACCCGGCAGCGAGCCAGGCGTCGCGGCCGTTGTCGATGCGGAAGCGGGGGCGGACATGCAATGAGCATAGCGGCTTCGGGAGCGTGACTTCCTCCCGTAAAACCCAGGCTATCGGGGTCGGTGGATCAAACTATGCATCTTCTGCATGGGTTCTAGGTGATCTTAGGCTTGAAACCCTAGGGAAAACCCTTATTCTTGATTCACCGTAACTTTTCACCCCGACCAGGGGTGGCTTTTGAGATGTACACCCTGTTTGCCCAGATCGCCCGTTTCCTGCCCTCGGCTTCCCGTGTGGCGCCCGCCCAAGGCGTTGCCCGCAACCTGATGGAGCGCGCTGAAGCCCGTGCCGGCCGCAACCCGCAGCAAGCCCAGGAACTGCGCACGGCTGCCTACGCCTACCTCAGCGTCGTTCGCTAAAGCTTTTGGGCCCGCCCAGGAGCGGTGCACCTTCAGAGCTTCACCCCCGCGCCCTTCACTGCGGGCGCCAGCATTGCCACCTGCTCCTTGACGAAGCCGCTAAATGCGGCCGGGCTCATGGCCTGGGTGGTAATGCCCAACTCCAGCATCTTCTTTTTGACTTCCGCAGTGGCGAGAATTTCGTTGCATGCGGCGTTCAGCCTGGCCACCATGTCGGCCGGCATGTGCGCAGGCCCGCTCAGCCCGAAGAAGTTGTCCAGCACCAGCTTGCGGTAGCCGAACTCGAGCACGCTGGGCACCTCGGGCACCAGCGGTGAACGCACCGCCGAGGTCACCGCCAGCGGCACCAGTTGCCCGCTCTTGAAGTAGGGCACAAAGGCCGTCAGCACATCAATGCCCACCGGGATCACGCCGGCGATCAGGTCGGTCGTCATGGGCGCGCCGCCGCGGTAGGGAATGTGCTGCAGGTTCACGCCCATGGCTTTTTTCATCAGCTCGCCGTAGATATGGCCTATGGACGCCGGCCCGCCCGAACCGAAGTCCAGCCGGCCTGTCTTGCGCGCCTGCGATTCCACATCCGTAATGGTCTTGATGGGCGCATGCGGGTTGGCCATGACCACGCAGGGCGCGTTGCCAATCAGCGCGATGTGGGTAAAACCTTCCACCGGGTCGTAGGGCTGCTTCTCCAGCGCGAAAGGGCCTATGGACACCGGTGTGGAGTTGCTGAGCATCAGCGTGTAGCCATCCGCCGGCGCCTGCGCCACCACCAGCCCGCCCACGCTGCCGCCGGCGCCGGGGCGGTTGTCCACCACCACCGCCTGGCCCAGCTTTTTGCCGAGGTGCTCGGCCATGAGGCGCGCCACGATGTCGCTGGCGCCGCCGGCCGGGAAGGTCACGATGATCTTGATGGGCTTGTCGGGCCAGGCCGCGAAAGCCGGCAGGGCGAGGCAGGCCGCGCCGCCGGCGAGCCACTTCAGCGTGCCGCGCCGGCGGAGCAAGGGAATTTCAGGCTGGGACATTCGGGTCTCCTGCAGACAGTGTGTGTGCAGAGCCGTACGCAAAAAGCATGCCCCGGAAAGCGCCCGGAGCCTGAACCCGGGCCGCGGCGGCTTGCTGCTTACCAGCGGCTGCGCAAGCCCACCAGCATTGCCACGTTGCGCTGCGCTGCGCTGAACTCGGCTTGCACGTCCGCGAAGAGATCAACTCCCTTGCCTATGCTGCCGCTCGCGCCCAGCCCGAGGATCAGTGTGTCCCGCTTCAGGGCCGCGCCCGAAATCTGGAAGGGCGAAGCCGTGGCCGCGCCCTGGAACTGTGCTGTCATCGGTGTGTTCAGGTCGCCGAATTCATGGACCCAGACCACGCGGGGCTCCAGGCGGATGCGGCCCGTGTCAAAGAAGGCCCTGGCGCCCAGAATTGATTTAGAGGAATGGGTGGTTTGGCTCGCCACTTGCAGGTTCAGCGCGCCTGCCCCCGTTTCCGTAAAGCCGTCCGCCCTGTTCCTGCTGAGTGATAGCCCAGCCAGCGGCTGCAGCACCCAGCCGTCCATGGCGAGTGAATAGGTGGCCTCGCCGTAAGCCGACAGCGTGTCGCTGTCGAAGTCGCCGCCGGCCGTGCGGTTCAGCGTTCCAAAGGCGATGCCGCGGTCCATGTGGTTTTTGCCCCAGCTCATGCCGGCCGAGCCGCTGAAGTTCCAGGCGCCGGTGGCATAACCGCCGTAAACCGCCACGGCGGTACCGCGCGTTTTGCCGGACTCGTTATTGTCGGTGCTCAGGCGCGACGTGCCGGCGGTGACGGCGGCACCCAAACGCAAGCCATCCCGGATTTCAGCATCAAAGCCAATGCTCAGACCCGAGCTGCGCAGGCGGCTGGCGGCTGCATTGCCGTCACCGTCGGTTTTGCCGTGGCCGCCGAAGCCACGCACCCAGAGGCCGCGGCCGGCATCCGACGCTGCAGGCAAGGCCGGCGCACCGCCAGCGAGCGAGAACTTCTGCGAAGGCGCATCGGACACCGGCGCCATCAGGTCAGACAGCGAGTCGTTGGCCGCCAGCAGCAGTGGCCGCTCGCCGAACGAAGTGGTCAGCGTGCCTGTGCCGCGGTTTTGCACGGCGCCCACGCGCGCCTGCAGCTGGTTGCTAAAGTTGGCGGCGAAGCCCGCAGCGGCGCGGCGCAGCTCTGCGATGCCGGCGCCACTGGTTGCGTCATAAGCGGCACGCGCCTGCACGGCCGACAGGCTGGTCAGCGCGGTTTGCACCGTGCCCATGTCGCCCGCGTTGCCTGCGTTCTGCAGCGCGGTCGATGCGGCGATCTGGTTCGGCGTGATGGCAACCGAGGCGAAGGGCGTTTGATTGCGCGCCAGCGTGAGGAAAACGTTGTTGGCGTCATAGCCCAGCGTCGGCGTCAGGAACGCCAGGTTGGATGTGACGCCGGCAAAGTTGCCAGTGCGCCCGCCCGCAGCGTTAAGGATGGTGTACCGCGTGCTGGCGGTATAGGTGCCGGCGCCGGCCTGCACATCGACTGTGCCGCCGTTGATCGCCGCGGTGCCGGTGGCGTTGATGCGGTCGCTATTGCCGGCCGGGTCCACTTCGACGCGGTAGATGGACCCCGCCGCAAACGTCACATTGCCGTTGACCGTCAGCGTGCCTATGGAGTTGCCCGGCGCGAGCACGCCGCCCGCGGCGATGGTGGTGCTTCCCACCGTGCCGCTACCGCCCAGCGTGCCGCCGTTGTTGACGCTGACGGCCGAGTTGGCGATGCTGCCGTTGACCGACAGCGTGCCGGCATTGATGGCGGTGGCACCGTTGTAGCCGTTGACGCCGGTGAGTACCAGGTTGCCGGCGCCGGCTTTGGTAAGGGAGCCGGTGCCGCTCATGGCGCCGGCATAACTGCCGTTGGCCACCTGGTTGAAGACGACGGCGGCGTTGTTGGTGATGTTGCCTTGCAGGCTGGTGCTGTCGCCTTGCAAGGTTCCCGCGGTGACGGTGGTGCCGCCGGTGTAGGTGTTGGCGCCCGACAGGATGGTGGTGCCGGCCCCGGTCTTGGTCAGGGAGCCGTTGCCGGAAACAGCCGCTGAAAACGTCGTGGTGCCGGTGTGGTTGAACTGCACGGACGAGCCCGCCGTGCCCAGGATCACGCTGTCGGCCGTGAGCGTGCCCGCGCCTGCGCCGCTGCCGATGAAAAGCGTGCCATTGGCCGTATCGCCCACGTGCAGTGTGCGCGTGCCGTTCACGGTGACGTTTCCGCCCGAATCGATGTGCAGTTCACCCGCGCCGTTGCCCCCAATTTCGAAGCGCTGCGCCTGGCCGAGCCCGACAGGGGCGAGCGTCAGGCTGGAGCCCGCGCCGGTGACAGTGACGATGCCCTGCCTGGGCGCGTCACCCGCGAAAAGGTGGGCCGCGCTCACCGTGCCGCCCGCCTGGATGGTGAGCCTGGCGGCCCCGGCGCCGGCGGTCGTGCCGAGGTTGATGATGTCGCCGACGACCAGCGACCCGCCCGTGGTGACGATGAGTTCGCCGGTGCCCAGCACTTCCACCGCCTGCGCGGTGCCCGCAGCGCTCAGCGTGGCCTGGTCGGCGGCGTTGGTCAGCCGTGCGGTGGTCGCCCCGGTGGGCACGCCGCTGGTCCAGTTGCCGCCGGTGCTCCAGTTGCCGCCGCCGGCGTTCCAGTCGGTGCTTTGGGCGAAGGTGCCGGTGGGTGCCGCGAACAGGCCTGCCAGGACCAGGGAGGCGCTCAGCGGGCGCAGGCGGAATTTCAGGCGTGTTTTCAAGGATGCGGTCCCTCGGGCTTGCATGGTCGTTGTGGCCCCGGTCCTGCTGACGAGGTGGGGCGGGGCCAGCTTAGCTGATGTAGTGGCGGGTGCGCAACCGCTTCACCGTGTCATCTGTAATACGGGCGTTCAGACCGAAAACGCCTTGTCCGCGGCGCGCACAACCGCCTGTCGCAGCCACATGTGGGCGCTGCGCTGTTGCGAGCGGCGGTGCCACACCGCGTCCACATGCACCGGCGAGACGTCAAAAGGCAGCGGGCGCAGCACCAGCTGCTCGGCAATGCCGGTCACCCGCACGAAGTGACGCGGCAACACCGTTAGCAGGTTGGAGTTGGCCACCACCCGGCCGGCGGTGAAAAACTGGTTCACGGTGAGCACGACGTGCCGCTTGCGTCCCAGCGAGGCCAAGGCTTCGTCGATAAACCCGTAGGGCCGGCCCGAAAAGCTCACCAGCATGTGGCGCGCGGCGCAAAAACGGTTGAGCGTGAAGGGGCCGGTGGCCAGCGAATGGTCTTTGCGCATGACGCAGACGTATTCGCCGTCGTAGAGCCGCTGGTGCGAAAACGGCAGCGGCTCGCCGCTTTGCTCGCTGGCCGTGAGGTCGGCCAGCAGCGAGGGAAAGTAGCCGATGGCCAGGTCGCAGCTTTCCTCGTCCAGCAGGCGGCGCGGGTCGCGGGTGGTGAGCGGCACCACCCGGATGGACACGCCCGGGGCCTCTCGCTCCAGCGTTTCGACCAGGCCGGGCATCAGCTCGGCCGCTGTGGCGTCGGCCATGGCCAGCACAAAGGTGGTGTTGGCTTCGGCGGGCACAAATTCGTTGGGGACCAGCGACTCCTGCAATTGCTGCAGCGCCTCACGCACGGCCGGCCAGATCGCCAGGGCGCGTGGTGTGGGCGCCATACCCTGCCCGCTGCGCTGCACCAGCTCGTCCCCCAGGGTTTCGCGCAGGCGGCGCAGCGCGTTGCTGACGGCGGGCTGGGTCAGCGACAGGTTGCGCGCGGCCCGCGTCAGGCTGCGCTCGGCCATGACTTCGTCGAACACACGAAGCAGGTTCAGGTCCAGCGTCCGGAAATTGAGGGGATTGAAGGTATCGGAAGCCATGATTTGGAGGGCAAATGCCTCAGTTATCACCAGTATGAATGAATCTCATCATAAAGATAAAGTTGAATAGCATCAGTGATAACCCTAATATCCCTGTACCCGCCGAGATATCTTGTCCCGGCGGGGATTAGCCATAACGGGAGTTCATCATGACCAGCTTCGTCAATATCAAACATTCCACACAGCACCCCGGCGTTGTCCGCGCTGAGTCGGCCTTTGGTGCCGTACGCCAGCTGGGCCAGGCCTTCACCGGCACCCGCGGCCTCGCCACGCTGCTGTTGTCCGCCGTTGCGGCCGCCATCATGGTGGTGGCTTACCAGGTGATGGACAGCGTCACCGAAGGCCATCTGCTGGTGATGTGGATCGCCTTGTGGGCTGTCGCTTTTGCCGTTCTGGCGCTGTTCGCCGGCACCGCACGCAACCTGGCCGCTCGTGTCAAAGCCGGCCTGGACGACTGGTCCCGCAGCCTGGCCGAAGCCCGCGCCGACCAGCGCCTCTGGCAAGCCGCCAAGAACGACCCGCGCGTGATGGCCGACCTGCAAATGGCCCTGCAACGCGCCGCCGACGCTGAAGTGCAAGCACCCGTTGCTCCTGTCGCCACGGCAGAGTGCGCCGAAGCCGTCAGCGGCGCCTCGGTGTTGCGCGCCTACCACCGCAGCTACATCTAAGCATCCCGCCGGATGCCCGGCCGCCCGCCGCGGCCGCCCACAAAAAAGCCACCTTGTCAGGTGGCTTTTTTTTTGCCCTGTACCGAATGGCCCGGGGCTTGAGGCGCGGCGCACCGATCGTGCACCGCCCCCGCTTGGGTCCGCCGGTCAGGCGGCCAGGCGGCGCTCGATCGCGGCTTTGGTCTCCCCCAGCTCTTTCGGCAGGTGATGTTCGAGTTGCTTGAACAGTTCGGCGTGCAGCTCCAGCTCCTTGAGCCAGGCGGCCTTGTCGATGCTGGTCACGGTCTTGAACTGCT
>Ga0102589_1001783_pt1 | contig 27185 bp, 30 predicted proteins | sample AraplaMF_Col_mLB_FD_76858 | JGI IMG/M metagenome (GOLD analysis project Ga0102589, IMG submission 76858) | Arabidopsis root microbial communities from the University of North Carolina, USA - plate scrape MF_Col_mLB | ecosystem: Host-associated > Plants > Roots > Endosphere | place: USA... | reverse complement strand
CGACTCGATAGTTGAAACAAGTTTTCTCTAATTTGAATGTAAGATCCATTGTTATGTACCACCTTTATATGATTATTAGATTTAACTACTAAAATATTTTACTTGCAAACTTTGCTTATAAGCGATGATAATAGAAAACAATCCATTAAGCGCAAACAGGATAACTACTCCAATTGATAAATAAGCTAAATCTGGAGAAAACACATAAATCGCATGCCATGGAGAATCCGTACTATAAATGAGTACCGGAATTGTAGCGATAGATAGCACTAAGAAAATAATACCAGAAATGCACCATACGCTTCTTTTACGAATTTTTTTTGATTTCATCTTTATCAACAGATAAACGAGCATTACAAAAAGTAAGCATATTGTCCCTAGTGTAACCAATTGAACAATAGGAGTATTTGAAGGTATATCAACTGGTTCATTTCCATTTATTACATTTATAATACCTTGCTTCAAATAGGAAAGTGCCTCTTCTTCCAAAATATGATTTTTGTTGGTAAGAATCACACCGCCCCAACCCGTTTTCGGTATAAAAAACATTTCTGCATGTGAATCAGGGGTTGAGCCTGAATGCCATATCATTTTCTCCTCAGAATCTGGATTTGTGATTCTTACCCCTAAGCCGTAGTAGCGGGTTTCACCCGTTTGAACATGCGGTGATATATAAAGATTCATAGTGTTTTCAGTTAAAAAATTGTCATTCTCTTGTCGGCTAAGGAATTTAATGTATTGAATCATATCTTCTGCACTTGCTGTTATGTACCCATACGGTGCTCCCCCATTATCATATGTTACCGAACTTTTTATAGGAATCCCAAACCATGACTGATAACCAGCAAGATATCCTTTTTTATATGCAGTATCATTATCAGCTGCTGCATTCTTCATACCTAATGGTAAAAAAATCTCCTGCTTCATGTAGTCAGAATATGTTTGATTGGTAACTTCTTCAATAAGAGCACCAAGAATCAGGAAATTGGCATTACTATATTGATGCTTTTCTCCAGGTGAAGCGGTAAGTGTAACGTTTGATAGACTTTTCACATTATCTTTTATAGCGTTAAACCCATCAGATTCTTTATCAGATATTGCCAAACCTGAATAAGTACTGATACCACTTGAATGAGTAAGTAAATGTTTAATTGTTATTTTGGATGTTGCTTCTTTATCTTTAAGTGTAAACCATGGAAGATATTTTTTGACTGGATCTTCTAGGTGAACGGTACCTTTTTCAATTAGTTTTATTATAGCTAAACCTGTTAATGATTTACTTATTGATCCTATAGTAAAGGGAGTTTCAGTCGTTACTTTTTCCTCAGTTTCTCCCGTTACACCCCATGCTTTAGAATAAAATAAATCATTTTCATGAACGATAGCAATCGAGGCTCCTGGAATTCGATGTTCTTTTAAAAAGGTTTCTACGTAGTTATCTATCGTATTCTTAATATCTTTTTCTGCGGAAACTTTCGAGGCTGGTAGAAATAAAATCACCACATTCCATAATAAGCATATAAAAATGACCATGAATTTTAGTATTTTCATATTAACATTCACCTGCTTATATTTACTTTTCTTATATAAAACACTATCAGCGTGGAAATTAGTATGGAAATAGAAACACTGGTAATCATTAACAGAGAATTCCACCAAGAATTATCTGCTATCTGATACAAAATATTATAGTCAAACGAATTATTAGTATGTAGTGGGTTAAATGATTCTGTTAAAAACATAGATAGTAAGAGTTGTGAAATGGGGTAGGTAACAATTGAAGTAAAGAATCCAATCACAAATAAAATGCCTGTTCTATTTTTTGATTTTCGTATCTGTTTTATTTCAGAATGAAGATCAATTTCATTCATTTCTAAAAAATCTTTGATAAATGTTGTTGTATCTCCTAAATCATTTAGACTATCTTGGCCATGTTCACGACATTCTTGAATATGTTCTAAAAGCTGCTGTTTAATGATTTTTCTGTTCTTTGAACTTATTTGGTATTGTTTTAACTCTTCAAGAACTTCATTTAAGAATTGTGTTTCTTCCATATTCAGTCTCATATTCATTCGAAATGTTCGCCTTTCAAACCACTTTGCAGTAGGGATTTTATATCCTGTTGTAACTCCAACCACTCGTTGATTTTTTTCTGAAGATACATTTCCCCTTTTTCATTCATTTCATAATAAACTCTAACCTTACCACTTTCTGTCATTTCACGATAAGTGTGAACCCATTCTTGATCTTTGAGCTTAGTCAAAATGGGATAAATGCTTCCTACTCCTTTCAGTTTTAAATTGTGTTTTTCTAACTCCTTCATAATTTCATATCCATAACTTTTACCCTTTGACAAAATAGATAACACACACATCTCTAAATGACCTTTAATTAAACTTGTTCTATCCATAGGATAAATTTAACAAAAATATATACTTCATTCAAGTATATATTTTGAAAATATTATTTTTTCTAAAAATAGGAGCGTGCGCACAAAATTTCAAAGTCCCAAACGCATATAACCCCGTCTAAATTTAAGACGGGGCAAGAATATTTTTTTGAAATCTAAATTTTATTACACAATCATATCAGATCTTTTGGATTCCCAATTTAGCAGAATCTATTTCCTTGCAAAATTTTTTCTCTGCTTGATGAGTATATACTCTCATCATAATATCTCCTTCTGAAACCAAACCTCTAGCAATTCGGCCTCTCTTTCTCTTGATATACCTGCTTTTCGTTCTGTATCCTGCCTCGATTTCTCCCATAGATACACATCACAAATAGTATCTTGAATAGGTCTAAAAGAGAGACCAGCGTTAACAGCTTTTTCTATACTGATGAAAAAACTACCTTTCCACGGTTCTGTCTCTCCTTCTAATGGGAAATTTTCAGGAATCCATAAAGGCAACTCCGTCCATGGCTTTACTTTATTCTCAATTAAAAATTGTTCTTCTGCCCATACAAATTCAGCATCGCTATTTGTTACTGCTTTACAAGTATTTAATAGTTCTTCTATCGTCAATCTATTATTCGGCCCTGTCACATTAAACTTGCCTACTTTTCTGGTTTCTGCCATATCGAATGCCCAGGTTGCCACATCTTTCACGTCAATCAGTTGAACAGGACGGTCTGAACGCCCTGGCACCATTATTTTCCCACCCTGTGCTACACGCTGAACCCAGTACGGGAGTCGATCTGAATAGTCAAATGGTCCAACAAGAAGCCCTGCTCTTATATGCAAAACACGCCCCGGCCAATATTTTTCTGCTTCTTCCTCGCATAAAACTTTAAGTGCCCCATAATACTCGTAAGGAGATATTTCCCCATCCTCAACCGCTTTCAACTTATCGCTAGGCGGCATAGGCTGTACACGATAGCCTTCCTTAATATGAAGTGGAATCCAATCTTTGTAAGTAGAGATACTTGATATAAATGTATAATGTTCGATGTTATCTCCAAGTACAGCAGCGATTTTTTTAATTTGATGAGGAGAAAATCCACATGTGTCCATTACAACATCCCATTTTCGATTTGCTAAACATGATACACCACTGTCTCTATCGCCTATTAACTGCTCTACTTCAGGAAATACATCTTTATTCGTGCCACGATTAAATAAGGTGACTTCATGCCCTCTTTTCAATGCTTCTTCTACTAAAGCTCTTCCTAAAAAACGAGTACCTCCTAATATAAGGACCTTCATAATTTTCCCCCATTCATTTTCATAACTTATAAAATTAGTATTCATTTTATATAACGATTTTCCTGGTTAAAAAGTTATGGGGGTGATGAAAAAAAGGTGCTTACTTATTATGCTCTATAAAAAATGTTGTTGCTTTTCTTCAATTCCCAAAGCCATGAAAATTAATGAAATTGCTAACATTTTTGACCTCTAAAATTTATAAATGTAACTATGTTTGCGAATAGGTGTAGTAATAGTTTCAAGAGAATTCCATTATACAAATATCCTTTTTCCAAACCACGATTTTAGATAGTAGGGTAAATAAACACTTCTATTAACATTTCCACAACCTATTAACTTCCACCAATTCCTGATCATGAAATTCCATTCTGTATATATCCGGTTTTGATGTATGTAGTAAAAAGTTCAAATCGTACTGATTGTCATAATATCCCATCATCAAAGTCATAACAGCTCCATGAGTGCCTAATACTACTTTCTGGCCCCGGTAAGTCTTTAATAATTCTTTTAAAACTTTTATAGCTCGGTTCTGACAAACTGCATTAGACTCTCCTCCCTTTAAAGCGAAGTTTGGATCAGAAAATGATTTTTTTAACAAAGGTAATAATTCCTTATCAGATATTCGCTTGTCTTCAGCAGAAAAAACCCTCTCTTTTAGATCTTCAAATACTAAAACTTCTTGCCCTAAACGTTTAGCTAACTCCTGAATAGTTAGGATGGATCGGTGGTATGGGCTTGAAACAAAAACCTCAATACCTTCCCCTTGTAATATATCAGTTATTCGATAAGTATCTAATTTCCCTTTTTCAGTTAACCCTCTTGTTCTTTCATTTTCTTCTGTTTTTGGTGATTCGCCATGTCTCACCATGTAAATGAAAGTTTTCATAATACTTTTCTACATCTTCTTCACAAATAATACCCTGCTCCCTCCATCCCCATCATAATTTGTATGTACAGATACTCCATCTACTTCCCCATCACCTATTTCAATTTCAAATCCAATTTCTTGATGGAATTGAATTGATTTTTTATTTACCGGAGAAGTTACCGCTTTTACAATATGACGATTATTTGCGCGAGCTTCATCGAAAAAATAAGAGTATAATGTAGAAGCTATGCCCTTTCTTCGATGCTTTGGATTTACTCCAATAAAATGAACATATGCTTCATCGGTATATGTTTGTGAGAAAAATCCACATAAAAATCCTGTAATCTCCCCATCCTGCTCGATAATAAAACTTGTTTCTCGGAAATGAACGAAAAAAAGTTTCGGCAACATATCAGCCATATTTCTCCCGCCCCACCACTCATTAAGCACGGAATGAATCGTTACATAATCTTCGTCTTGAAGGTGTCTTACTTTCATTTCTCTCTTCCTCTCATCCTATTATTCCCCATTTTATCTACACTTCTGATTATTAGGTAAATACAAATATCTACTATTACATAGACCCCTTCCATTCTAATGAAAAACATCACTTTATAATATTTGCTATTTATAACAATACTTCCTCCACGTCCTAAAACTTTGACATATAAAAACATTTTATATAAAATGTTTTTAATAATCAGAATATTAAAAATAAAAGAGGTGAACTGATGAATCAACAAAACTCTGTCCAGAAAAAAGCACTCATAGCTAGTTTAATTGGTAGTTCTATCGAATGGTTTGATTTCTTCTTATATGGAACTGCTGCCGCACTTGTATTTAACAAATTGTTTTTTGTAAACGAAGATCCCCTTGTCGCACTCATGCTTTCTTATCTTTCTTTTGGTATTCCATTTTTTATCCGTCCACTTGGAGGGATTATCTTTAGTCATATCGGTGACAAAATCGGAAGAAAAAAGACACTTGTGTTAACCCTATCTCTGATGGGAGGGGCGACAGTATGCATTGGTTTGCTTCCTTCATACGAAACTATCGGTATACTAGCTCCTATTCTTTTAATATTACTAAGAATTATTCAAGGATTAGGAATTGGCGGCGAATGGGGTGGTGCTTTACTATTAGCCGTAGAATATGCACCGAAGGAAAAAAAAGGACTTTTTGGTAGCATCCCTCAAACAGGTGTAACAATTGGAATGTTACTCGGAACTGCTGCGATCTCTTTCATGACAATGATTTCTGGTGATAATTTTGTAACGTGGGGATGGCGAGTTCCATTTATTTTAAGTGCCGTATTGGTATTCATAGGGTTATGGATTCGAAACGGATTAGATGAAACACCAGATTTCAAAAAAGCAAAAGAAAGCGGAAATATTTCAAAACTACCTATTGCTGACACTTTACGTCATCATTGGAAATCTGTACTTATCGCTACAGGAGCAAAGGTAGCGGAAACAGGTCCCTTCTATATTTTCTCGACATTCATTGTTTCTTATGGGACATCGCAGCTAAAACTACCAAATACAACTGTCTTAAACGCAGTTACAATCGCTATGCTCATTACTACTATTATGATTCCGATTATGGGAAAACTTTCAGATTCAATTGGAAGAAAGAAAATGTACATATGGGGCACGATTGCAATTCTCTTATATGCTTTTCCCTATTTCTTAATACTAAACCAAGGAACAACTTTCTCTATCATTCTCGCAACTGTTATCGGTTTAGGTATTTTATGGGCACCTGTAACCGCCGTATTAGGTACATTATTCTCTGAAATTTTCTCCACTCAAGTACGCTATACTGGCGTTACGCTAGGTTATCAATTAGGAGCTGCATTAGCTGGTGGGACAGCACCGATGATTGCTGCTTATTTAATGAATGTGTATAACAATTCTTGGGTTCCGGTAGCTTTATATATTGTACTTACTTGCTGCATTTCTTTAATCGCTATCACTGCCGTTTCAACAAAGCAAATTGCAGAAAATGTACAAAAGCAAGATATACAAGCCTAGTCAATTGGGGGATTTTCAACTCCCCCTTTTCTATTAAAAGGAGGATAATTGAAATGATTCATATTACAGAAGAAATGGTACAAGAAACTTATAAAATGAAAGATTGCTTGCAAGACGTCGAAAAGGCATTCCAGTACTATATGAACAATGAGATTACAACACCTGTAAGGCTAAATATACAACACTCTCAAGAAGAGGCAAACTCCCTTTATATGCCCTCTTATGTAGCTCCAATTGAATTTGCATCTACGAAAATCGTTAGTATCTTCCCTCAAAATACGCAAAAAGGGAAAAAAGCACTACAAAGCTTAATCGTTTTAACAGAAACAAATACTGGAGATCATGTCGCGACAATTGAAGCTTCCTATTTAACAACACTTCGCACAGGAGCAATGAGTGGTATTGCGACAAATCATTTCGCTCGTCAAGATGCTAGCATCTGCGTTGTCATCGGATGCGGCGCTCAAGCACTCGGGCAAATACAAGCTGTTATGGAAGTTCGTTCTCTAACTCGTATTCTCCTTGTAAACCGTACAATGCAAAAAGCATTTGAATTTAAAAATCAGTTACTCTCCTTATATCCAAATTGGAAAGGATCCATTGAAATTATGGAATCAGCTGACGAAGCTGTTGCAATGGCTGATATTGTCATTTGTAGTACCACCTCCACTACTCCTGTGTTTGATGGAAAATACATTAAACCTGGTACTCACATTAATGGAATCGGTTCTTACCAACCTCATATGCAAGAACTCGATTTCACTACATTACAGCGCAGCGATAAAATTATTGTAGATACATTAGAAGGTGTACAGCATGAAGCTGGTGATTTCTTGATTGCAAGCGAAAAAAATGAATGGGATTTTTCAAATGTATATAGTGAGCTCGGGGATATTATTTTAGGACATAAACAAGGACGTTCAAACTCTGATGAAATTACTCTATTTAAATCAGTTGGGGTAGCTTTTTTAGATACAGTGGTGGCTAGTTCGATCTATCAAAAATATATAGAAAAATCATCCTTAAAGTGATTCGTCACCATAACACTAGGGATTATTTATATAATGTGAGAAAGGCTGTGAAGTTGTTTGAGGGGTTATAAAGCAATGCTATTTGATTTAGATGATACCTTACTTGATAGGGATAAGGCAGTAGATAACTTGTTTTCAATTATTTTAGAGAAGTGCTATGGGGATGTTAAACAACATTCAGTAAAAAACGAAATGTTGCAGAAATTCAAGGAATATGATAAAAGAAGCTATGGCTACAGTGACAAAGTAAAAGTTTTGGAATCATTTTTTGATGAATTCCCACCAAAATATAGATTGCCACGGAATTACATTCAAGATTTTTGGAATAATAATTTTCCTCATTGTTTTTCTATAAACCAAAATACTATAAATATCATAAATACTATAAAGATGCATGTTAAAGTTGCAATTATAACAAATGGCTCAACTCAGAGACAAAAGGCTAAAATAATTAACACTAATTTAAATAGTTGTTTTGATATAATAATTATTTCTGAAGAAGTGGGATTTAGTAAACCTGACAACCGTATATTTGAATTAGCATTAAATAAGCTTAATGTGCAACCGGAAGCAGCATTATTCGTTGGAGATGACATAGAAAAAGATATTGGTGGCTGTCAAAATACGAATATAAAGGGCATATGGTTCAATCCTTATATGATCAAGAATGATACCGAAATAAAACCATATGCCGAGATCAATTCTTTTGATAGATTATTAAGTTATTTTACATATTGGGGTCTCGCCACATCACCATCAAGCTAAGAAAAGCAAATACCCCAAAACACAAATTTCATCTCACTTTTTTGTTTGATAAGTTATTAATTTCTTTTAACACATGAAGCTTTTTTATTTCAAGGTTCTGTTATCTTTCGTTGTTGATTTACTTTATTAAACTATTTGGAAGTTTTGTTGAACAAGTTGTAAATTTAACATTTTAAAGTAAGAGCATTTCTTTGTAATGAGAAATGCTTTTTATTTTTGTCAAAATTAAAAGGACATTTCAATAACAATAATAATATAATAAAAAACAATATGAATTTATTGTAAAACGATAAATCACATGATAAAATCATGTTGTCATTAAATAAGCGAGGTGCTTTTTATGAAACAAGTTACGACACTCTTTTTAAAGCTAGCTGTTATTTTTATAGGAATCCCAGTTCTTGCATTGTGCATATTTTTGGTGCCTAAGTTCGGGAATTTTGCTGGAGAATTGTATCCAGATATTGCTTATATGAAATCTCTCGTTTTAATCGATATGTACGCGGCAGCGATACCTTTTTACTTTGCTCTGTATCAAGCTTTTAAACTTTTAAGCTATATTGATAAGAACCAAGTGTTCTCGGAATTATCGGTAAAGGCTTTAAAGAATATAAAATACTGTGCCATCACGATCAGTACCTTGTACTTGCTAGGTATGCCACTCTACTATCTCATAGCGGAAAGAGTTGACCCTCCAAGTATCATACCAATCGGATTGGTCATTATTTTCGCCTCTATGGTGATCGCCGTTTTTGCTGCTGTTCTCCAAAGACTTTTACAAGAAGCTATTAATATAAAATCAGAAAATGATTTAACGGTCTGAGGTGGAGGATATGGCAATTATTATTAATATTGATGTGATGTTAGCAAAACGAAAAATGAGCGTAACGGAGCTTTCGGAGAGGGTTGGGATTACGATGGCGAATCTTTCCATTCTGAAAAATGGGAAAGCAAAAGCGGTTCGTTTTTCAACATTAGAAGCGATATGTAAGACTTTGGATTGTCAACCAGGTGATATTTTGGAGTACAAAAGCGATGAAGACACTCAATAAAAACAGACAACAACTTTCTTCAACCAATGGGATTAGATAGTGAAATTAAGATGAAGGGATAGCGATTAAGCTATCCCTTCTCTGCGTTTATTATTGTTATTTAATTAGAGAATTCCATTGAGAAAAGGTTGATAGAACAAGCCAAAAGAGAAAAAAGAAAGGGATTACCTATAAGGAACGTAGTAAACGGTTAAGTGGAATCAACGTATATATTACGAACCTTTCTGCAAAAAACGTTCCAACGGAACATATCCATGACTTATATTCATTACGTTGGCAAATTGAAATTTTATTTAAAACATGGAAATCTTTCTTTCAAATTGACAAATGTAAAGAAATCAAGAAAGAACGCTTAGAGTGCCATTTATATGGACAACTCATTAGTATTTTACTCTGTACATCTACCATGTTTAAAATGCGTCAGTTACTCTTGGATAAGAAAAAGAAGGAATTAAGTGAGTACAAAGCCATTTATATGATAAAAGATTATTATCAGTTGTTTTATGAAGGATTACAAAAAGGCACCCAAGAATTATCAAAAATTTTTCTACGTTTTTTTGCCTTTTGGAGAAAAATGGACGAAAACCCCATACGTATGAGAAGAAAACAGTCTTTGATATCTTAGGTGTTGTCTATGAATGTACGATGTCACAAAAACGAAAATGTGCATAATTTTTTTAAAAATCCTATTCAGTAGGTTTATTTGTCATGCACATTTTTTATGTAGTCATCAAAAATCAAAGAGAATACACTACTATATAAACTCTTGGAACGCTTAGCTTGATGGCGATGGGGTACCACCCACATTTTAACGAAAATATACACTAAGCAAATTTCGACATAAAAATAGCCGGATTTTCTACTCTAAGAAAAATCCAGCTTTTATTTTTAGACTTGTTGTAAGGGACGAAGAGCTTCTAATGTTGTAGTATCTTTCGTATCGAATCGATACTCACCTAAAAAATTAATATGTTCCCACCCTAGTGGTGAGATATGTTTTAATAGTTCTTCATTAAATCCATACGTACTATTTAATATTTCTACAGCTTTACTTAAATATGTGGTATTCCATATAATGATGGCATTAATGAGAATACTTAATGCACTTGCTCGTTGCAATTGATCTTGGAGTGCACGCTCACTTTTTATTATTTATTACACCTATCTACCACCTTAATAATTTATACAAGATTTTATGCAAAAAAGAAGAAAAAGAAAATAACGAGGATCCCTAGAATCCCCGCTATATCAATCATGTATAAAATCTTGCATATCGATTGTACATCAAAAAGAAGAAAGAACCGAATCAAAACAAGGATTCCCCCTTGTCCTTGCTACCGATAATGAAACGTTATGTTAACCTTATATGTATAGAGTATTCATAAACCATCATACTCTTATTCATCTTTTTTATTAGGTTCTTGGATTTGGAGTAATTCAACAAAAACACTTGGCATGTCCTGTATTTGAATTCGATTGTCTACAAAATGTTGCAAATTAAATCCATTAAAAAGAGCCATTCCTGCTGTTGCTAAAGTTCTGGCATCCAATGAACTTCCGACAATACCTTCATTTTTCATTTCTTGAATAAAATGTGTAGTAAACGTCCTCCATTCTTCCATCTGGAGAGTAAGTATCTCTTTTATCTGTGGTAATTCATTCGAAATCATACAGCCTTGAAGAAGCATAGAAGAAGACCCCTTCTCATACTTAATATCTCATTTCCTCTATTCGGAAATGATCTTATTAACCAATAAAAACTACGAAACTCATATCCACAATCCTCCATCCACCGATAGACTTCCGTTGTATATAAGTCATCTTTTCGCTTTATTATTTGAACTTTATATTTTTTACTTGGAGAAAAAAACTCTGCTATTACCTGCTCCATAACTAAATTCACTCCTTTCAAATATTCATGTACAAGCAGTATAATTTCTATTTCAAAAAACACAAAAAGAACCATTTTGGTTCTTTTTATTTTTTAGAATCCTATTTTATACCTTTATATTCACTTATGTCCGCATCATGGAACGCCTCTCGCCATACATCAAATGTTTTACAGAGTTCCCTAGTACCCTTCTTATGTAGATGAACATACTTATACCCATATTCATCTCCTTTTTTATGACGAACTTGGTTATTTTTTTTTATTATAATTCTACCAGATCGGGTAACATCGTATTGTTCTTCATATCCTGTAACACTTCTTCTCTCTTCCACCATATCTTTCACCTCTAATTAACTAAGATTTTTTTAACTAGTTACATTTTTAAATCTGATGTATGAGTATTTATATTTTCATATTAACATAGACATCTATTCACTCATTAAAAATCTATCCTATCTTCAACTTATAAGCCAACTCATAAAATCTGCTTCTTATCTGTACAACAGGAAATAGGAACGAAGGTGCTTTCGTTGAATAAAGCTTAAACAAAGCATATAAAAACGTTTGGATTATCCCAAGCGTTTTTATATGCTAAATATACTGTTATTTAATATACAAATTGTGTTGCAAAATCATACGCTATTTATACTGTGATTAGGCTTTTTCTCCATGTTATCTGAACTACTTACACCCAAACAGGTGGTTTTTTAAATATCGTTTATCAACATTTTACTTTAACAGAGCCAGTACAAAAAGAACCGACCTATATAAGTTCGATCCTACTTGTGAATATTTTACATATTTTACTTACTTACTTACTTACTTACTTACTTACTTACTTACTTACTTACTTACTTACTTACTTACTTACTTACTTACTTACTTACTTACTTACTTACTTACTTACTTACTTACTTACTTACTTACTTACTTCTATTACCTTGGATGGGCTATAATTCCCCGCACTATCTCTTACTACTACGCTTACTCTCGTCCCCATTTTTTGTACTGGTATCTTAATTGAATACTGTCCTTTTGAGTTTGCCTTTCCTTTACCAATAAGAGTTGAACCCACTTTTACATTCACATCTGTATTAGGCTCAGTTGTTCCTGTTATCACTGTATCCTTACTGGTCAGTTTATTTACATTTGGGATAGTTGGAGGTGTTTTATCTAGTACGCTTATTGTTGTAAATGGGCTGCTATTGCCTGCACTATCCTTTACTATTACACTTATTCTTGTCCCTGCTTTTTGCACAGGTATAGTAATTGAGAATACTCCTTGTGAATTCGCTTTTCCTTTACCAATAAATGTCGTTCCAGATTTTACAGAGATACTAGAATTAGGTTCAGCTGTTCCTGTCACTACCTTATCTTTATCTGTGACCGCATTCACCTTTGGCGGTAAAGGTACACCTTTTTTCATAATGTACGCAGAAGAAATATAACCTACTAGTTTTTGATCTGCCGTTTTGACTGGATACCATACAAACTGATTATTACTGTTTAAAGATTCATCATATGCAAAGTTCCCCTGAATAATCAAGTTGGTATTTTTACTTAACGGCTTCCCACTTGATGCGGAAGTGGGTTTGGATCTTAAGTTCACTCCATCTCTTGTTACAAGTACTTGGTCGCCTGTTTTAAGATGGTATGTAGAGGGATGTAAACCTGTTAGTGTGTACTCTTTCTTTTTAAATACAATATTTTTGCTAGTGTTAGGGTCATATTCGAAATCAGCTGTACGGAAAGGGAACTGTGCCAATTTCGTATCATTTAAAAAATTGTATTGTTCAAGAATAGCAAATACTTTTTCTTGATAAGCGTTTGAATTTTTCTGGCCATTAGCCTTATATAAAGGGCTATTTGCAGGTTTTGTTCCATTATAAGCCATAACAGGGAAGTACCAGTTTTCAATTACTTCTGGTCCAGCAGACTTTATCTTAGGAAGATCCGTTCGCTGATACATACCACGAAGAACTTCAACACCCGCTTGAATATTATACTCAATATCGTATTTTAACTTTTGTTGATCGTACTTGGACTGATTTGTAATTTGCATAATCCCAATTCCGCCGTCTTGCGCTATGATTGGCCGGCCGTTTCCATCAAATTGTTTCCAGCCACTTTCTTGTGCAGCCACAGCTTTTACAACTTCAGGAGGAACATTTGCTTTTAATGCTGCGTTCGTTAGTAAGCAATTCATGTGCTGACGAGAGGGATTTTGATTCGGCTTAATTTGACCGTACGGCCCACACGTAGATGCTGCAGAAGCGGGAACCTCTTCATAAGACCAACATAAAAGCATAAAACTAGTCAGTACCCCCACTTTTAGTAAGTTTAATTTCATTCTGCCATTCTCCAATCTATGTAATAATCAATATTTATATAGTATATTTTACCATGATATATTATTAATTTTCTATAATATAATAATTAGTTTATTAAACTAACAAAATAAAACCAAATCTACAGAGGAACTAACTTTTTCATCTCATAAAACCCTATAATACATCTTTAACTGCAATATCTGTCCTTTCTATTTTACGTTTCAATTCCGATTTCCCTAGACAATTATCAGCGAAATAGAGCACGCATATCCGAAATAATACGTATACCACCGCCCACTCCGTAATAAGTAGACATTTCCATATCGTTAAAGAGTATCACCTTCTTTTTACTCGTAATTCATCAGATAAAAACAACTCTACAAACCACATACGTTCCTCTACCGATTCTACTTTTTGATTTGTATAATAAAATCCTGTAACCTTGTTTGCGTCTTCAGCTTCCTTCATTTCCACGCCCTGTACATTTAAAAATATAAACTAGCAAAATAATTAGTATTACTGGGTTATTAATCCAAACATTCTATTTGATTGATTAATATATTAATAGTAAATCGAGAAAAGGAGGTTTTTTATATGACTAAGCATACAAAATGTGCCTGCGAACAATTAGAAAGATTACAGTTAGGTACAGAAGTAGATGTTTTTCTTACAGGAACAACACTAGAGGATCTTATTTTTACTAACTTTAATCCAGATAATTTTTGCGCAACCTTTGTGGATAACACAACAGAACCTGGCTCTGTAATTGTTTTGGACTGTCGTGATATTCAAGCACTTAGAATTGAAGCTAATTAGAATAAACATAGGGCTTTGAAAAAAGCCCTATGTTACAATTCCATACGTATATTTCTATATAAATTATAAAACAATGGGCAGTGAAACAAGCGCTATCTTTACAAAAATAAAAATGACCTCTTTCATAGAAAGAGGTCATTTTTACATTAACTTACTTTTTTCAAATTGAAAGCGGGCTTTTTTACCGCTCCTTTTTTCACAACGTACAAACCAATAAATATAACAAGTCCGCCAAGCAATTGCATCGTATTTATTCTTTCTCCAATTGTTACTGCGGCAAAAATGACAGCAAACAACGGGACAAGATACATATAGACCATTACTTTTGTAGAGCCAATTTTGCTAATACCAACATACCACATCGCAAGTCCAAAGACTGTTGCAAAGAGGATTGAATAACCTAATGAACCCCAGCTTAACGTATCTGTCGGCCATGTTAGTGTATTTACGTTGAATAAACAATATACGACAAGTGGCACAATGCCAATTAATGTAGACCAAGATGTTACTCGCATTGCCGAATATTTTGTAATAAGTGGCTGTGCAAGAATTGGATACCAACCCCAAGCAATCGCAGCAACTAATCCAATTAAATTTCCAAGCCAAGCATACTCATATGTAGATTGATTCGTATGCCCTGTTAATAAAACAAGTGCTGCGCCGCTAAAGGATAATAAAGAACCGATTTGAATCTTCATCGAAAAACGTTCTTGTTTGTGTAACACTGCTAAAATCCCTGTAAAAATAGGTGACATCGCAATTAATAGTGACGCATTTGTTGCTGATGTATATTTTACAGATAACATAAATAATGTTTGATACAATGTTGTTCCAACTATCCCAACTACTAATAATCTTAACCAATCTTTTCTCTCAATTCGTAGCGATCGTTCCATAAAAAATGTAATCAATAATAATACCGGAGATGCAACTAAAAATCGTAAACTATTAAATTGAATGGATGACATATACGCCACTCCATATTTTCCAATTGTATAATTCGCTCCCCATACTAAAGCAACTGATATTAGGAGCCATTCCATTTGCCATCGTTTCATCCGAATCTCCCCTTCCACTACCTTAGCATAGTAAAATTGGCTGGATACCACACCGTCCAATTGGCTGTTTTTTCACCCAGCCAATTTGTTATAATGAAACTAGATAAAGAATAAGGGGACGTTATAAATGGAATGGAAGTTAGATAATGACAGCAAGATTCCGATTTATCAACAAGTTGTTGATTTTATTGAAAGACGTATTATGTACGGAGAGCTTCATCCTGGTAGCTTTCTCCCTTCGGAACGAAAATTAGCAATCCAACTGAATGTAAACAGAAGTACTGTTACAACTGCTTATAATGAACTGCGTGCTATGGGAATTGTGGACAGCACAACTGGAAGAGGTACACGTGTAAGTACACATATGTGGGGCGTTTCTCCAACATTAACACCGAACTGGAGAGGATTCGTAGAAGGTGGTACTTTTTTACCGAATTTACCACTACTTCGACATATTCGAGAGCAAGTCCAGCAAAATGAAAATATAATTGATTTCGCAAATGGAGAACTTGGTTGTAACCTGTTTCCCCATGAACAGTTACAAAGCATTTTACGTGAGCAACCTTTAACGCAATCACTTAGCTATGATCATCCACTAGGCTATCTACCATTAAGACAAGCGGCAGCGAAATATATGAGAGATTATCTAAAAATTGAAGCAACAGAACAATCGATTATGATTACTTCTGGGGCACAACAAGCGCTTCATCTTATCGTTCAATGCTTATTAAACCCAGGTGATGCGGTAGCATTTGAAAGCCCCTCACATTGCTATTCATTACCCCTCTTCCAATCAGCGGGGATTCGTATTTTCCCGTTACCTGTTGATGAACATGGAGTGAATCCTGAAGATGTGCATGAACTATATCGAAAGCACCGAATTAAAATGATTTTTTTAAATCCAAATTTCCAAAACCCAACAGGTACGATGCTTCATCCAAATCGAAGAAAAAAACTTTTATCGTTATGCGCAGACCTACGTATTCCAATCGTTGAGGATGATCCATCTAGTTTATTAACATTAGAAAATAAACAGCCTTGCCCTACTTTAAAATCCATTGATGAAAATGGAACCGTCATCTATGTGCATTCACTATCCAAAATGATTGCACCTGGCCTTCGTATCGGTTGGCTTGTTGCTCCACAGTCAGTAGTAGAACGGTTATCAGATGCACGGCATCAAATGGAATTAGGACTGAGTATATTTCCTCAATGGCTCATGCAGCAATTTTTTGAAACTGTTCCATTTGATACGCATATAACACAATTACGCAATCAGTTAGCACAAAAAAGAGATGTCATTGTCGATGCCCTAAATTATTATCTTCAAGATAAGATTTCTTTTTCAAATCCTAATGGCGGGATTTACATATGGGGAAAATTAAAGGAGCCTATTAACGAAAAACAGCTTATAATGCAAAGTTTAAAACAGCAAGTAGCCTTTATGCCTGGCAGTATTTTTGGAGCAAAAGATGGCTATATTCGGTTATCGTATGGGAAAGTAAATATCAATCAAATAGAGGACGGAATTTCTCGTTTACATACCGCCATTGAATTTTGTCAAAAATAAAAAAACATTTTTCATGGAGCATTAATGCTCCATGAAAAATGCTTTAGACTACGGAAACAAGTATGAAACTATAACAAATAACTGTGTGCTTTCTAGACGTGAAAATACCTTTTTGTTACTATAATCAAATGTGATTTACTTAAAGTTTTTATTTTTAGAAATTCATAAGCACATTTTTTCAAAAATAGTCCACCTCAGTTAGATATTTACAAAACATTAAGAAATTTTATCGTTGATTTTTATTGCTATAAAAATTATACCCTATTTGCTACAAACACTAACTATTAGCATAAAACTACTTATCAAAAGTAAATCTGATTTATATGAGCTAAAATGATATAAATGAATATTCTCAACTTGAACGTATTCTAAAAAACATCTATCCTATATTTTTTTTATAATTTGTTTTTAATAAACTTTTAAAATCTAGTTCAGCGATTACTACACTTAATAATATAAGAGTTGCACCTAAATAACCTTTAGCGGTGAGAGTTTCACCTGTGAAAACGAAAGCAAAACCCGCTGAAAAAACAGGTTCTAATGAAAAAATAAGACCTGTATGTGTAGGACTCGTATATTGCTGTGCAATGATTTGAACAATGAAAGCCATTGCTGTACAAAATATGCTTAATACTAAGATTGAAAACCATGATTCAACAGTACTAGGAAGTTTAGGATTTTCCATAAACATTGAGAAAATACTACTAAATAGACCGACAAAACCAAGTTGTAAAACTCCAAGGCTAATTGAATTAACCTGCTTCGTTATTGTTCCAGTAATAATGATATGGACTGCATAAAATAGAGCACATAAAATACATAATATATCGCCATAACCTATTTTTAATTGGCTATTTAACGTTAATAACCCTATCCCTACTATTGTTAAAACAACTCCCAATATAACTTTTTTTTCAGGTCTTTGTTTTAAAAAGATAGATGATAATACTGGAATAAATATCACTGTAAGACTCATTAAAAAACCAGCATTAGAAACCGATGTATACTTTGTACCAAAAGTCGCAAAAATATAAACTATAAACAAGATAACAGCTAATATAAAAGCATATTTAATAGTTCTAAAATCAATTTTGATTAAATGCTTATAAAACACTATACCTGACAAAAGAAAAGCAATAATAAAACGTAATGAGATTAAATTATATTCTTGCATGTAATTGAGGCCAATTTTTGTAAGTAAGATGGATGCCCCCCAAAAAAATGTAACCAATAGTAACATTAAATCCGCCTTTAATTGTATTTTCATCTCTATTCCCTCGTTAGTTTTTAACTTTTAGCATATTTCATCATTTATTAAGGTTACTATACACCTTTTGAATACAGACATGAGCTGCCAACCTAACCTAAGGATTTTTAACCATGCCTATTTGGAGAAAAATCATTGTATCTAATGATTTCGCTATTTCTAATTCTCTCTATTTAGAAGTTATAATTACTCTCCCAATCATTTATCTAACTTTTTATTTTAAATATTCAAAATAATTATTTTAGAATATTCCCTCCCCTATAGTTAATATTTTTAAGTATTTATACAGAACTGTATGTTGATTTATCGAATATATTTTGTCCAATTCTACTTTAATCCCCGATACTTAGCTGTCGTCAATTCTTGTATGTACGCATCAATCTCAGGCATTTCTTCTTCTCTAGCCAATCGGATCGCAAGCTCTATATCATAAGGAACTCTTACAAGTTGAATTGAGAAACTTGCTGCCTCTTTTTGGCCATATACACCTTCAAAAATCAAATAAGAGGCTTGCGTAATCTCAAGCGGGTTACCCACACTTCCTGCATTACACAAAGTTTTCCCACGAAAATTTTGCACATAAGCTTGATGAATATCTCCGTAGCAAACGACATCCGGTTTCCTTTCACCTTCAATGTTTTCTGTAAGATTACTATTTTCAAATAAACTAACACGTTGTTCCATTGGAGCTCCGGGCTGAACTCTTTCATATAGGCTTCTAGGTGATGCATGGAACATTCTAATTAGTTTCCCACTCATTATAAATTCAATTGAAAATGGTAATTCCCTTAAATAATTCCGCTGCTGTTCTGATAATTGTTTTTGATGCCATTGTAATGTTTCGAAATCACTAGGCTTTGTAATAAAATCATCCCAATTTCCCATTACAACATGCTCACATTCTTTCCGAATAATCTCAATTGCTTCACTAGAATGTGGCCCTTTCCCTACTAGATCACCTAAGCACACAATACGTTCTATCCCTTTTAATTTGATGTCTTTAAGAACTGCTTCTAAAGCAGGAATATTACCATGAATATCTGAAATAACCGCTATTTTATCCAAATCAACACCCCCAACTATTCTATATTTATTATATCTTTATTAAAAGATTTATACCAATTTGGAATATAAGAAGTAAAATCATTCTGATCGTCTACAATCCGCTTCAACCTCCCCTTCATTCCATCTAATAAATTTGGTGTTACTTTATGTGCCCAAACAATATCTGCTGGAAAAATCATCGCTGTATACAGTGAATATAGTTTCCAAAAATGAAGTGACGGCTCCCCATCACAATACCCATGGACTTGTCCAACAGCAAATGGTTCACTTATATCAATTGTAAACAAGGCCGTTTTATAAAAATCATGAATGGGATCCCCAAAATCAAACCTCGCAAAATCGATTACTGAACGAAATTCATTATGATGAATCATAATATTTGCTGGGTGAAAATCATCATGCAGAAACACAGTAGGACGATTTCGCAATAAATTCTTATGATTTTCTACAAAGGTTAACACCGATTGCAAGTCAATAAAATCCACCTCGTATTCCACTAATAATTGCAAATATCTCTCGTATTTATTCCATCGAGCTGTTTCCCAAGATTCTTCTACATTCTTTTTCTTCACTGTATGAATTGTCTTTAAGACTTCTCCCGCCCTTTTTCCAGCCAAATATTGCTCTTTCTCAGTCAACTTTCCAAGTATATCTTCACCATCTTCTCCGTTAACCCATTCAAATACTTGTACACATTGATTTAATCTAACAAGTCTTATAAAATGAACTGGTTTGGGTATTGGTATACCTAATGATTCAAAATGACGCGTATATTCATATTCTTCGCGCTTACGTTCACTAGTTGACATATCACACACTTTAATAAAATAGCGTTCATCATTTTCTAATTCAATTTTATATTTTTTATCAAATGAAAAACCTTTTGGAATCAAAGTACATTTTACTATACGAGGCCAATCCAATTGTTGTTCTAACTCCCTTAGCACCTCTTCCACATAGACCACTCCAATTAATATATGTATACATTCCCTAAAATTTGTTGTTTTTTCTTCTGTGTATTTGCTCCTTGAAATTCAGCCGCAAAAGGAAGTTCTCCATATTTTAACAAACATTCTTGCACGAACCCTTCACCACTAGGTTCACAAAACTGCACATTTACATTTTCAAGCAATACACTTTGACAAAGCGCATTCCATTCTTGATGAATTTCAGGTAAAGTCACTTGTACTTCGAGTATCTCTTTCCATCTTTCTACTGTTGCACGTGCATTTTTTACAGCATAATATATTGTCTGAATTTCTTTTACCTCGTTGCTATGCGGGACAATGACGCCCACTTCTTGTAAATCGAATCGCCTACTCTCATCAGATTCTTCCCACTGTATAAAGAAAGGTAATTTCGGTCCACTATCTTCCTGTTCCACAAATAACATTTTCCATTCGATAAGATAACCGTCATTTCTCATTCGTTTTCCTTCAAACGGCCCTTTAACTTGTAACCCTTTTTCCATGAACCTTACCGCAAGTTCTTCAATATAATCTGTACGAAGAGCAATTTGCAGCATTCCTTCTCTATCTCGTAATTTCTCTACAGTTTCCTGAACAAGTGGATTATCCGCTTGTTTCGCTGTATCTTCATGTTGCACTGCTAAAAATTCAATATAAGATAAGTCAAAATAACATAAACTATTCCATGTCCCCCAGTTTGTATGTTCTCCGCCCTGTACCGTATGAAATCCAAGCTCCTCCATTCGCTTTTCTGCTTCCTTTGGTGTGCACCTAACGGTATGAACGAGATGATCAAATGCTAACATAATTTTCCCCTCCCTTTATTTACATCCTTTTATTATATAACTGTTCTGTTATTTCAATCAATTTAAAAAACTTTTAAAACCTAGTTGCTTTATGAGATTAATATGCATTATAATAATAAAAAATTAACGTTAAGCTGATTGGAAAAACCAAAGGCTCTTTTCTCACTTGAGAAAAGAGCCTTTTTATTTATTATTACAGGGGGATTTTATATGCAAAAATTAATTGTCTTTGCTATTATTGGTTTTTTTGCTCAACTGATTGATGGGGCACTTGGAATGGCTTACGGAGTAACGTCTTCCTCATTATTATTAATGTTTGGCATTGCACCTGCTGTCGCTTCCGCATCTGTTCATTTAGCTGAAGTTGTTACCACTGCAGCTTCTGGCGTATCTCATATTCGATTTGGAAACGTTGATAAATACACTGTTTCCAGACTAACATTACCAGGTGCAATTGGTGCTTTTGTTGGTGCTTGTTTTTTAAGCAATTTACCAGGTGATTTAATTAAACCTTACATTTCTATCTTTTTATTTACTTTAGGTGTCTATATTTTATTACGATTTATTATTCAAAAACAAATTGTCCAATCAAATAAACGTATGTCTGGTAAGCAACTTATACCACTCGGATTGTTTGCGGGATTTGTTGATTCAACTGGTGGAGGTGGCTGGGGACCTATCACTACACCAGTACTTCTCGCACGTGGAAATGAAGCAAGAAAAGTCATTGGTTCCGTTGATACGAGTGAGTTTCCTGTCTCATTAGCTGCAACTATTGGATTTTTCATTTCATTGGGCTGGGAACAAGTAAGCTGGTTTTGGGTATTTGCTCTTATGCTCGGCGGCATTATCGCCGCTCCAATCGCTGCATGGTTAGTACGAATTGTACCTTCACATTTACTTGGTGTACTCGTTGGTGGACTGATTATTTTTACAAATATCCGGACACTGCTTACATCATTTAAAGTGGATCCAACAATTATTAACCTTTCCTATATTGCAGCGGGTCTTGTCGTTATCATTGCACTTTTCATTTCGGTTAGAAATCACTCCCAGCTTACAAAACAAAACGTTGGATATACGACTGGACAAAAACGAGTTTTGCCTTAAAACGGAAATAATTATAAAGTGGTGTGAAATACTACGGTAAGCAAATGATAAGTTTGCTTACCTTTTTTAATCTCTTTAGCACTCTTTATTTTGCTTATAATCAATGTCGAATTTATTTTTCTGAATTTTCTTTTAATTTTAGAGGATTTTCCATATCTTTTTGCGAAACATTTGTATAACAATTTTTTCTTCATTTTTTTACATATCAAGTAGGTTCGGGTGGAATTTTGAAACGTTTCCTATACAATAACCGATTTTTTTTGATATTTTCCTACAAAAATTCCTTGCAATATTTTCAGAAACTAATTACAATTGCCATATATTAAAAATCACAGCAATAAATAAATCCTCATCAATCCGATGAGGTAGAGGTTGCGGCTTTTATTAGTAGAACGGATTAGACACAGAGAATGTCAATGACTCCGTTTGAAAGGAAATGCTGCCGAAGTTTGTATTTCTTCTCTGGAAGTACGAGCTGGGGCTGTCTCCAAACAGGAACAGAACTGTCACGTTTACAAAGTACCGTGTAAACGTGGGGTGCTATCTTAACGGAAGGGTATGATGGGGTGGTTATTTGTGAAACGTTCCGCCAAATTCCTTTGGCGGTTTTTTGTATTTTTCTCCCCGTTCCTTCCTAATCTTACAAGAAAAGGAGTGTTGAACATGAATAGCGCAACGAATCAAGCTACCTCTACAAAACAATCTACACAAGGACAAGGTGAATTAAGACGCGGGTTAAAATCTCGTCACCTTACGATGATTTCTCTCGGCGGTACAATCGGTACCGGACTATTTCTTGCAAGTGGTGGTGTCATTCACACAGCAGGGCCTGGCGGAGCTCTCATCGCATATGCGGCAATCGGAATTATGGTTTACTTCTTAATGACAAGTTTAGCTGAATTAGCAGCTTACATGCCTGTCACTGGATCTTTTAGCACATACGCGACAAAATTTGTCGATCCATCACTTGGATTTGCACTCGGCTGGAATTATTGGTATAACTGGGCAATTACCATTGCCGCTGAACTTGCAGCCGTAACATTAATTATGAAGTTTTGGTTCCCAAATACACCTTCCCTTATTTGGAGTGGCCTTTGTTTAGTCATTATGTTTCTTTTAAATTACTTATCTGTTAAAGGGTTTGGTGAAGCGGAATATTGGTTCGCACTTATTAAAGTAGCTACTGTTATTATCTTTTTAATCGTTGGATTTATGATGATTTTTGGTATTATGGGTGGCGAACCTGTTGGATTTAAAAACTTTACTGTTGCAGATGCACCATTTAACGGTGGTATTATGGCAATTATCGGTGTATTTATGGCTGCTGGTTTTTCATTCCAAGGAACTGAATTATTAGGTGTAGCTGCTGGTGAAACTGCCGATCCAGAGCGTAGCATTCCAAAAGCAATTCGCTCAATCTTTTGGCGTATTCTATTATTCTACATCTTTGCAATACTTGTTATCGGTTTATTAATTCCGTATACAACTGAAAGTCTTGCAGCTAGCGATGTAACAGTAAGTCCATTTACACTTGTATTTGAAAAAGCAGGAGTTGCATTTGCCGCTTCTGTTATGAACGCAGTTATTTTAACTGCAGTTTTATCTGCTGGTAACTCAGGTATGTACGCATCAGCTCGTATGCTTTGGGATTTAGCAAGACAAGGAAAAGCACCGAAATTTTTAGGTAAATTAAATAGCCGCGGCGTACCTGTTAACGCGTTAATCGCAACTTCAGTAGTTGGCTGTGCCGCTTTCCTAGCTTCCTTATTTGGCGACGGTGTTGTATATATTTGGTTATTAAATGCATCTGGAATGTCCGGATTTATTGCATGGGTCGGAATTGCTATTAGTCATTATCGTTTCCGAAAAGCATATATTGCACAAGGAAAAGATTTAAATGATTTACCGTATAAAGCAAAATGGTTCCCATTTGGTCCAATCTTCGCATTTGCACTTTGTGTCATTGTCATTTTAGGACAAAATTACGGAGCATTTATAGGCGAGTCTATCGATTGGAATGGTGTACTTGTTTCCTATATCGGCTTACCTCTCTTCCTTGCGATGTGGTTAGGATATAAATTTACAAAGAAAACAAAAGTAATTCCTCTTGATAAATGTGAACTTTAAGTGATAAAAGGCCAGCAAACATCAATCATGTTTGCTGACCTTTTTTATTGGAATGAATCCTTCACATTCAAAGGATATGTTTTCTTTATGTCGAATGGTTTACTGCATAGAAGAATTATTTAAAAAAGGATGGGATTAAACTGAACGTCGCGTTAGAAATTGTCTCCACAGAACAACTTGAAATATTAAAGAATTTTTATGCTCTATATTTACATGATTTATCCGAATTCTCCCCTACCCTTCATCCAAATGAAAATGGATTTTTTGAATTTGATGCTTTTGAACTTATTTGTAACCGAGATGAGCTTTCTCCTTATTTCATTACATATGAAGAAAAATATATCGGGTTTCTTCTATTCGCGAAACCACCATTCACAGCACCTGAAACAGACTGCTGCATTAACGATCTTTTCATATTAAAAGCCTACCGCGGAAAAAGGATAGCAGATCAAGCAATTTTAGAACTTTTAAAACAGCACAAAGGAACCTATTATGTAATGCAATTAAAAAACAATAAAACAGCGGTGAACTTTTGGAAAAAGTTCTACCAAAAGAATGAGATAAAGTATCAAGAAGTTGAGAAAATAAGTGATGACGAGTTATGCTTAACACAAACATTTACGGTTCCATCCTTACTTTTCAAATCGTAATCCCTATACGTTTATCATTCATTGAAACCCTTTACTTCCCTATTTCTAATGTTTTTGCAATAATAGAATAAGAACTATAAACAAAGGTTGGGATTCCATGAACATTCGCGTAACTGATGAGGCAAAAGCCGTATTACATAAATTAAACGCAAATAACAAAAACATCATACGTATTAGAGGTACAATGACAAATTCTTGTAGTATATTTGTTGATGTTGATTTAATTTTCGATGAGTATAATCCAAATGAAATCGCTTATGAAGATGAGCAACTTATTATTCAAATGGATGGTTTTACAAAAGACTATATAGGAAATACATTAAAGCTTGATTATAAAATGACAGGTTTTAGTATTACGACTCCTAGCGAAACACTTGTATATGGATTATCAATTAAAAAATGAAGAATGCCCCTGTTTCTTGACTGAAGTAAGGGCATTCTTTATTTTTATCAAGCCTAATAGGAGTCACCATACATCACCATCAAGTTAAGAAATTGGTTGCTACCCAAAACGAAAAAAATGAAACAGTACAACTATTAATTAAGTCATTTTACTTGCTAAGCTCTCTTTGAGCTCTCATATAGCTTTCCATGATATTTTGATAACTAGGAAGATGTTTAGCAAGTAAAGCTCCAAAACCTTCAACGTCATTTCGCCAGTCACGATGTAATTCTGCTGCAACGCTAAACCAGTTCATTAATTGGACTCCTCCATGAGCCATACGCATAAGGGCAGCATCTGCAACTTGTTTACTAAAAGTCCCTGATGCATCAGTTACAACGAATACCTCATATCCTGCGTTTACAGCAGATAGTGCTGGGAACGCAACACAAACATCAGTAACAACCCCTGCGATAATTAGTTGCTTTTTACCTGTTGCTTCGATGGCTTTAACAAATTCTTCATTGTCCCATGCATTAATTTGTCCAGGTCGAGCTATTTTTGGCGCACCAGGAAAGAGCTCAACCAATTCATGCATTAGTGGGCCGTTCGGTCCGTTTTCAAAGCTTGTTGTTAAAATAACTGGTAAATCAAAAAACTTAGCGGTATTAGCAAGAGCCAAAACATTGTTCTTAAATTCATCAACACCATAATCACGCACTAGGCTGGAAATAAGACCAGTTTGATGATCCACTAGAAGAACAGCGGCATCATTTTTGGAAAGACGAGAATAAAGATCAGACATTTTTATAGTCCTCCTTAAACTAATGTAATAGAAGAAAGTTCATATATCGGTAAATTCTTCTTAAATCTCATTCGCTTGTTACAATCATTTTCCTTTTATTGTTAAGTAATTGATTTATTTCTCAATAAAATGACCATCGATCGTTTAGATAATGAGTTATATCCCTTGGAAAAGGTACTTTGCAGCAGGAGGTACCTTTTCTTTGTTTACACTAAAATAATTTCATGCATCATAATTACAATATAATCAAAATTTCTTTTAATAAGGGGATTACTGCATTCTATATTCATAAACTGAGAACCTTACATCAAATTACACTTTTCAAGTTTTTACCTCTCTCCTCTTTCCCCTTTTCTATTTTAGAGCCTGTTTTGATTAATCTTTTTTTCAAAACAGGCTTTTTATATTAGGTAAATCAACAGTAATAGACTTACCCATGATCAAACATTTTTATAAACCAACATAACGTACAGGAAATCGGCTTTTCTCTTGTCGAAATTTACTTAGCGTACAGTGGTCATATATTTTTAAGAATAACGGAAGAATATATAGAAAATGCTACATAAATGTGAAGTTTGATCAACTTAGGGGGGACAACCTTGTTCAATCAGATAGTAAAAGCTGTACCCAATTTATTTACGATCGGAAATTTATTGTGCGGTGTTTTTTCAATTACCATGAATATGAGTGACTATTTGGAAGTAGCCTCCATTTTTATTTTCTTTTCAGCTGTTTTAGATCTTCTTGATGGAAGGATCGCGAGAAAATTAAAAGTGAACAGTGAGTTTGGTGTAGAATTGGATTCCTTAGCTGATATTGTTAGTTTCGGAGTTGCTCCTGCACTTTTATTTCATTCGATAGCAACACCATCTATTTTAACTTCTT
>Ga0102589_1001780_pt1 | contig 27212 bp, 43 predicted proteins | sample AraplaMF_Col_mLB_FD_76858 | JGI IMG/M metagenome (GOLD analysis project Ga0102589, IMG submission 76858) | Arabidopsis root microbial communities from the University of North Carolina, USA - plate scrape MF_Col_mLB | ecosystem: Host-associated > Plants > Roots > Endosphere | place: USA... | reverse complement strand
ATATACATGTACATATATAAAATATAGTATTAGGTTATAATTTGTCCAGTCAAAAGGTAAGCAAAATAAAAAGAAACCTCATTTTTGTCATAGGAGTGAGGTTGCTTTTTAGGATTCACACTCGTTGAAGAATGAATGCCATAACCATTAAATTATATCATAATTTTCCAATTTATTTATATTTTTCCGAAAAAAGCATATGTATAAAAGGAGCTCTTTTTATACATTCTCGTTTCTTTCAACTACCCAAAGAACGTAGTCATATCAACGATGTATAAAAAGACGCATACTCAAGCAAAAGGATCCTTAGCTGAACCCTACTGCCGCAAGGGTTCTTTTGCTTGCTTGGTTCCGGAAAGAGTAATTATGTTAACTAACTTTGTATACGATATTCATATCTAATTTTACCTAAGTTAGTAAAGAAACGGTGATATAATTATTAAGAAAAATTTATTAGGAGAACTTAATATGAGAGACTATGTAATTAGATTAATTTCTGGTTTAATCGTTATTTTATTAATTTTCGGTATTGCAGATTGGTTCGATATAAAATGGCTTCAAGAAGGAAATTCTAATCGTATTCTTTTCATTCTGCCTGTTGCTTTTGCTACTAGTTGGATAGTTTCTTATATCCTTAAAAAAAGACGTCTTAATTGAACGTCTTTTTTTATTAGATACCGATAATGTTGATTATGTTAACTGGATTTGTATACGATATGTATAGAATTTGAAATTTTTTGTTTAAAACCTTGTAATACGATGTATATAGAATTACAATGTATTAGAGGTGGTTAATTATGGATAAGGAAATTATGAAAGGGAGTATTGATATACTTGTTCTCTCTGTCATTGCACAAGGTTATACATATGGTTATGAAATTGCTAAAAGTTTAAAAGATAAAAGTAATGACTTATATCAAATGAGCGAGGGTACGTTATATCCGGCTTTGAAGCGTTTAGAAAAGAAGGGATATTTAGAATCTTATTGGGGAGATTCTGTAGCTGCAGCAAGAAGAAAACATTATAAGTTAACAGACATAGGAAAAGAAGAACTAAATAGAAAAACTAATGAATGGAGACAAGTAAATCGTCTTATTCAAGTATGTACGGAGGGATTAAGTTGAATAAAGAGTTAAAGAACTATATCAAGCATATTGTTGAACAAACAGATATGTCAGATGTAGAAAAAAGAGAGTTAGAATCTGAGCTCCAAGATCACCTATTACTTCTTACAGAAGAGTATATTGTTGATGGATATAGTGAGGAAGAAGCTATTAAAATGGCTACTCAAGCATTTGGAAATGAAAAAGCTCTGAGTAAAGAATTAAATAAAGTTATCTCTCCTTATAAAATGCCTTTAAAAATCCTAAGTGGTGTGTTGTTTTCTTTTTATGCATTCGTTTTATGGATTATTTTAATAGGGGGACCAGGAAGGTCCACAGCTGGCGTATATAATCCATATGATTGGAAAATGAATATAAACATTATCCCTTTTAAATCAATTACGTGGTATGCGACTGGCATTAATTATATTAATTTAAGTACGATTTTATATAACCTATTTGGAAATATAGCTATATTTGCACCTTTAGGCTTTTTCTTACCTGTATTATTTAAAAAGTGTACTAACGTAAAAAATGTTCTCGTTTATTCGTTCTTAGCTAGTTTTATTATTGAGGTTATCCAATTTGTAGCACATAGAGGACAAAGTGATGTTGATGATATTATACTCAATGTTGTTGGTGCTTATATAGGCTATTTAAGTTATAAACTATTGAGAACGCTAAGTCTGAAAGCTGTACAATTAGTTTCTTTCAAAACTACTCATAAATAATATCAAAGAAAAAAGCAGTTGAAAAAGATATGTTCAACTGCTTTTTTCTTCCTAGAATGCTGCTTATGTTAACTAACTTTGTATATCGTATACAGGGCTAGTGTTCCAAAAGTTATAAAAGAACAACCTGTTAAAATGGTCAATGTTTTTGCTATACGCATTGGGAACCTGTTCCATAATTTAATTAAAACTTCAACCTCAATATAACCACTTACTCCAATAGGGCTTCCACTCCTGTAATCATTCTTTTTCATTTTAAATAGTGATGAGTAGAAAATAATAATTCCCCATACAAGAGACAATCCTGCTATAAAGGTTAACAAAGTATTTACCTCCCGTTTAATTTTAATTTTTTCACCTCATAAAAAGAGCTTTAAACCTTACGAAATATATTTAAGGCTTAAAGCAAAATAAATAATAAACGACATAACTAAGTAGCAACTAATAATTCCTATTCTTAAACGTTTAGAACGTCCTTTTAGCCAGCCCCATCTTTTATCGTCATAGTCGAAAATAAAATAGTCCGCAATGATCGATAAAATGATGATAATACCTACTATTAGTAAACTCATTCTTTGTCCCCCTCCATTATTTGCACCTATTAAATAATATAACAAAATAACCAATAAATAACAAAAAAACACCTAGAATCTACACTATGGTAACTGAGGTTATATATCTTATGTATCTTTTTTAAAACTTAAGTAAACTTTTTTTGTCATTTTGTAAGAAATAGTTTACAAAATGAATGAAATATATTACATTAGATGTAACAAAAAGGAAATTGAGGTGTTGAGATGCAACGAAAGGGAGTATTAACCAATCGAATTCCAGTTTTAAGGGCTGAAATGAGATGGTCACAACAAGAATTAGCAGATCGTATTGGTGTTTCTAGACAAACCATTGCTTCACTGGAATCGAATAAGTATAATCCATCTCTAATACTTGCATTTGAAATTGCTAAACAATTTAGTAAGAACATTTATGAAGTCTTTGATTATGAATTTGCGGAGGGAGAATAAAATGATGATGACACTTGCAGTAATTCTTGCTTTAATTGGTGGTTTTTATTGGGCTACGTTTCTTAATAAAGAAGCAAAAGATGAAAGAGGAGCACAAATACAAGGGAAAGCCAGTTCAGTTGTATTGATGATCTTTATTATAGGGTTTACGGTGATTACTATCTCCAATTTATTTAGTCCATTTACCAATGCTCAATTTCAAAATGCTCTTAGTTTATGCTTCAGTTTAGTTATCATTACAAATGCATTGTCTATTATGTACTATAAAAAAAGGATTTAATATGTAATAAGAAAGGCCATCTTATTTATTGGATGGCTTTTCTTATATGTGCTTGTAATGGTGATTATGTTAACTTTCTCTGTACATAATAGTCATTTTCAAATTGAACATATTTAGTAATAAATTAGTGATATAATCATCCAAGTAGCATTATTATAGGGTTAAGGAGAAACTAAATGGATAAGCATTGCTGTGAAGATATGAAATATCATGCTAATTTCAACTGTGATATTCATGAAGATCCATTTGAATGTCCGGATAAACTCATTTTATTTAATAAAAGAGATAATGAGTATGGACTTATTATTCATGATGGTGGCACGTCAGTTATTGGGATACTATTTTGCCCATGGTGTGGTAAAAAGTTATAAAAGATAACATGATTTTAAAAAGCTTCTAAGAAGAATTCTTCTTAGAAGCTTTTTAGTTCCTATAATTGTGATGGTAGTAACTAAGCTTGTATAAAGCATACATATTAATTATATATTTTAGAAGGGTTTATTTACTTAAAATTCCTTTTTTGATAATTTTATATATAATTGGTTGTAAGGAGGTTTTTCATGAATTATGACAAAAATAGATTAAAACTAGTAGGTGCTACCTTATTTGGAGCTGGAATTGGGGCCGTCTTAGGGATACTGGCTTATACCCACAATTGGCTAGGATAAAGACACTGAAGAAAAATTTGCAACAAGGGATGTGAATATTAACTTTGAAATCAAAAAAAACTGGTCCCTCTCACAATATATCTAATTTTTTTACTAAAGCATTTACTGTTATCTCTATAACTTTAATTGTTATTATTGCTATTTTATTAATGTTGGGAGCATTTGTGTTTGGATTTATTGGTTTATTTAAAATATTTGGCGTACAATACGACTCATTTCTATCTCTCTTAATATTCCTATTACTGTTTTTTATTATTGGATTTATAGTTGATTTCCTATCAATATTTCTTATTAATACATTTTCTCAACAAATTAAAAATTCTAAAAGAAAATTCCTTGTAAGACTGGTCATTGACTGTAGCTTTTCTTGGTTTGCTATACATACTGCTGATGAATTAATTAGAAGCATTACTATTCCCTCTATAACTGAGCTTATAGCTGTCTTTCTACTCTTTTTGTTAGAAGTGGTAATGGATATGAATAACAAAGGAGAAAGTAATAAGAGCTCACTGGTTCCTTGAAGTCTTTGGGGGTCTGGTGCAAAGATTACTTCAACCTAAAAGAACATCTTTCATAAATATGTTTTATATTTCATAACACTGGCTCTAATTGTTTGTTCAATATTCAAGAGGAGGATGTTAATGAAAAAAATATCGAAACATCATAATGTCCAACGAAAATACAGAGAAAAGATACAAAACAAACAAGAACCAAACACATATGCTAGAGGTTGGTTCTTGTTCATTTTATTTGCTGTACTTCTCGTTGTAGTGAGTTATTTTTTTGGTGGAACGTTTATGCCTTATCGAACAATGTAAGAAAATGAACTGGAGGAACTTTAAATGGTAAACAGCAACGTAGAAGTAAAAAAACAAAGGAAAGGCAGTGTATTAGGTGGAATTTCAATTGCATTTGCAGTCGTATTAGCAGCATTAGTATTGAATTTTCTAATTGGTTTAATCTCGTTGGATAAATTAGAAGGACTACCGATAGTTATGCCTTTAGTTTTGGCTCCCATTGGAGCGATTATAGGCTTTATTGGATATAGAATAAACAAATGTAAACTTTCTTTATTTGGAATTATTTTTAACATCTTAATTTTCTTAGTGCCCATTTTTTATAATATATTTGGAACTCTAATTTTTGGAGTGTAACTAAAAATGAAGAAAATACATATTTTTAATATCATGGCAGGAATAATTATTATTGTTTCAATGGTCTTAGTAATTTCCGAAGGAAGTAACAATATACCTTACTTTTTAATTATATTGTTTTTCATCTCTTACTTTATGCAAGTTAGAAATATTGTTAAGAGTGTTTGGGTAATGGTTATAGGATTACTAGTTGTTTGGTCTTTGGGAAGTTTACTTCCTTACTTGTTTGCTCCTTAAAACAATATAGAATTAGATTAAGAAGTTTTTTTACATAGCTTCTTTTATTTATTACCTAGAGCTTTTGTTATGTTAACTAATGTTTACACCTTGTAATAAGACGTTTATAGCCAGTTTTACATATTGGTTATAAAGTGGTACATAGAGGTGAGTTGTTTGAAACTGGGAGAACAGTTACAGAGATTGAGAGAAGCACAAAATATGTCTAGAGAAGAGCTTGCTCAACAGATGAATGTATCTAGACAAGCCGTATATAAGTGGGAAAATGATAAGGGCTATCCTGACATCCAAAATCTTTTAAAGCTAAGTGAAATATACGAAACGACAATTGATGAGCTTATCAAGAGTGATTCTACATTCCAAGACAAAATAAATATTGATATAAATATTGATGGAGATAAAAAAAAGACGCTGATGAGGAAATGTTACATCCAGGCTTTTATATAGGGATTGGTATTATATTTCTTGGTATTTTTCTTGGTCTTATTTTTGGAAATTTAATTATTTCTACTTCCTTAAATATTGTGGGAACATTAATTATTTGCTTTTATAAGGATATATTAAAACTTTTTCGAGATGTAATAAAAGATTTCAATCAACAATAACAAAAAGGCTCTGGTTAATTTAAACCAGAGCCTTTTTGTTTCCTATAAAATGTTTTATGTTAAGTAAGATTAAAGGGTAATTACTAAAGATAAAGAAAAAGCCCTATATCTATAAATTCACGGAGAAATTGGGCTCTTTCGTCTCTTCATTAAAGCAACTTTAATAGAATAACTAAACATAAACTTTTAATCATAAAATCAATTTTTTCTACTTCACTCTAGCACCTGTTCGTTGATGATTAATCTCTCTTTTCAAAAGCTAACCAAGTTCCTAAACAAATTAAAGTAAATCCACTAACCCTTTTCTGCCATTGCATTACAGTTTTATTTTTTGCTAGAACATTTCTAATTGAATCTGCAATAATCGAATAGCAAACGTCAATTATTAGACCAAGCAATCCAAAAATAATCCCTAGAAATATGAATTGGAAAAAAGTGTTCCCTTGGTCGGGATTAATAAATTGTGGGAGAAAAGTAAGAAAAAACAAAGCAACTTTTGGATTAAAAACATCAGTTATAGCTCCTTGCCAAAAAGCTTTCCACATACCCCCGTGATTTTTTTGAATATTAATGTTTATTCCCTCTTTATCTCGAATAGTTTGTATTCCCAAGTAAATTAGATACGCAGCACCAATATATTTTACGATTTGAAAAGCAAGTGCAGAAGTCATCAAGATAGCTGATAGGCCGAATGCTGCGAGGAGAATGTGGAACAGAATCCCTACTTGCATTCCAAATGCTGTGGCAATTCCGACCTTTTTCCCCCCAGCAATGCTACGGCTTACTACAAATGCTACGTCTGGCCCTGGAATAAGTGATATTACCAATGTAGCAAACAAAAAAGCTGTAAAATTAGTAAAATCTAAATTAATAAAATCAAACATAAATATACCTCCGAAGCAAATAGATATTATTACTATAAATGAATTAAGGGATACTACCTTCTAGCTATCATTTCTATTTCAATTTGTGCGCCTAGAGGAAGAGACGCTACACCTATAGTTGTACGAGCAGGATATGGAGCAGAAAACTGTGTTGCATAAACTTCGTTCATTGCTGCAAAATCATCCATATTGGTTAAAAAAACATTTACCTTTTCCACATTATCAGGGGTTAGACCTGATGCTTCCAGCACTTTAAAAAGATTTTTAAAACATTGTTTTGTTTGTTCTACAATATTACCCTCTGAGAGCTTCTGAGTCTGTGGATCAATAGGCGTTTGTCCGGATAAAAACAGTAAATCTCCTGCTTCAACTGCATGAGAGTAGGGACCAACAGCAACAGCTCCATCAGCATTAATACATTTTCTTGTCATACATACTACCTCCTTTGGATATCTACCTTACTGCGATATAGGGATTTATAAACAAATTATAAACCTCTAGGTTCCCTATCTTTATAGATTACGGTGTAATGTTTAGGTAGATTCTTCGTTTTATTCTTTTTCACTCTAAATATGATTACGTTTTAAGAAATCTACCATCAATTCACCTATTTCATTTGCGTGTGTTTCTAAAGCAAAGTGTCCACTGTTTACTAAATGGATCTCTGCATCAGGTAAATCTTTTTTGAAAGCTTCAGCTCCTTCTGGAATAAAGGAAACATCATTTTTACCCCATACTGCTAACAAGGGCGGCTGATACTTACGGAGATATTGTTGAAATTCAGGATACATCTTTACATTGGTTTGATAATCAAATATTAAATCTAACTGTTTTTCATCATTTCCCGGTCGTTCCATATAGGTAATATCAAGCGTATAACCATCTGGGGAAACTGTATTTTCCCGGGTCCCATCGATATACTGATGCTTAATGGTTTCTGATGCAAAAGCCGTTCGATAACTTTGTCTTTTTTCCGGCGTGGGATTTTCCCAATATTCTTCTCTAGTGGCCCATTTTGATCCCAAACCTTCTCGATAAATGTTTCCATTTTGGCTAATGATTGCTGTTACACGCTCTGGGTTATGCATAGCTAAACGGAAACCAATTGGAGCACCATAATCAAAAACATATAGAGCATACTTATCAAGTTCTAATTTATTAACAAAAGCTTCAATTACCTCCGTAATATGATCAAATGTATAGTCAAATTCTTTTCTACCAGGCGAAGTTGTATTGCCAAAGCCAGGATAATCAGGGGCAATTACATAATAATCTTTTTCTAGAACCGGAATAAGATCTCGGAACATGTGGCTTGCAGATGGAAAACCATGTAGCAATAAGATGATTGGTTTGTCCGGATTCCCTGCCTTCCTATAAAATATATTCAGATCTCTCACCTCTAAAGTATGATATGTTACCATACAAACACTCCTCTCTAATTATTAAACGTTCAAGTGACTAAACCCTCTTCTAAACAACTATCATCAATGAAGGCTTTATTTTCAGCTAAAGTTACTGACTGCTTTCCCCATAGATTTCTTAATCAATACCTATACCTTATAATAGATTTTCCTAGCATGTATAATTCAATACTGAGATGGGGGGTATCTCTAAAAGAGATATCCACTTAAGTGAGGAGGCAATATAAACATTCAATTGCTCCATATTTTCTTGTTTAAAAAGCTATCATATCAAGGTTTTTTCTTTAAAAACTGATACAATAGCTTTTATTTATTCAACCTGTAGTTATTGAAATTATACAAATAAAGATATATACACAATGCAATGATTTAAACGGTTCTTTTTCTTTCTACTACTTCTTTTTCAACGACATGCTTTCAATCCTTATTAGACACATAAAAGTTAATTTTCTTCGTTCTGTATATTTTCTGTAATTACAATCTTAACCTACTTATTATCAAAGCGAATCCCAGATAATAAAAAGAGAGCCCCTATTAATACTACAATTGCAGCCCCAATTAAAGCAGAGTTGTAATTATGACTAGCAGATGCAAGGTGTCCTGCAAGCAAGGGTCCTATCATTTGACCAGCAGCATAAATAGCTGTGAGGTAACCGATGATACGGCTACTATTCTTTGGATTAATTCGGCTTGCTAATGTTGTAGCAAGCGTTGTAATTCCCATAAATGTTGCTCCAAACAATATCGCACTGACAATTAACCCCGTTTTAGTCATTAATAATACCGGGACTACAATGCCAAATGCTTGTAATAGCAAGGCAACAACTAAGCATTTCACAAACCCCATTTTTTTGGCAAGTGAAGACCAGATTATACAAGATGGAATTGCAGCTAAACCTACAATCATCCATATAAAGGTTGCATCTCCATTGAAATTTGGTATTTGTCCTGCAATAGATATAATAAAGGTACCAGTTACAATATACCCGAGACCCTCTAGACCATAGGCTATAACCAACCAAGGAATCCATTTTGTTGGAGGTCCATGAGCAGGTATTCCCTTCTTTTTATTTTGAGGAGAATTAGAGGTCTCATCCTTTAACCAAATCCATACTAGGAAAGTAAAAACAATACTTAGAATAGAGAGTCCAACCCATGCTCCTTCCCATTTAAAATAATGATTTAAAATAGGAATAATGATCCCAGTAAGAAAAATCCCGACTCCAACTCCTCCATAGAAAAGCCCAGACCAATTTGTTTTCTCTTTTTCAGCCAGTTTATCTAATACAATACTTGAAGCTAAAACAAGTACAAATGCACTGGAAAAACCAGATACGAAGCGAAAAACATACCACGCTGAATACATTTGAAATAACCCCATACCTGCAGTGGTAACTACACTAAGAATTAGACTTAATCTCAAAAATACTTTTCTACGCTGCTTTAAAGGAAGGATACCTACTAAAACTGCCCCAACTAGATATCCAGCATAGTTGCTTGTAGCAAGATACCCGGCAACTTTATTTGAAAATGACAGGTCACTTTGCATAAGAGGTAGAATTGGCGTATAGGAAAACCGTGCAATGCCCATTGCAACAACTAACGATAATATTCCACCTATTAAAATTTTAATCAAGTTCTCATCTCCCTCAAAAACGTTACTATTTCAGCATATCTCTATTTGGATATATAATAAAATACTTAAAATAGATAACAGGTATCTGTAAAACAGATATCAAAATTCATGGAAGTTTGTATTTTATCTTAAGCTTTTCAATAAATCTGCTAGCACGTTCATGGCTTTCTAAATCTATAGAGCTCTCTTCACTACCATATTTGCACATATGTAAAAGCCCTTTGCTTAATAAGAGCAAAGGGCTTTTTATTAAATGAAATATGATAACTTCAATTACTATGGTCGGGTTTATTCTATATACGTAAACACTTTTTAATTATGAACAACGTTGTAGTTGTTTAAAAATCTTTATCTATATAACGAGGATGCAAGTCCCTTCTCTAGGATATTATAGAGGACTAACGTTCTCCTCTTGAAACATTTCTACAAATTTAATAAGAGGCGTAGAGAAAGTGACGTCAGTACGATAAATAAAAAGCGTATCGACTAGCGAAAATTTTTCTGGAATAGGATAATGAGTAACCTCCTCTAGATAGCTGTATCTTTGTACAATAGACAGTGGTAGTAGAGTAACTCCCAGTCCAGCTGCTATACATCCCATAAGGGCATCCAAGGATCCAAATTCCATCACTTTAGAAGGTATCACCCCTTCTTCATGTAACCAATGCTTTAACTTCTCACGATAAAAACAACCTTTGTGTAAAACTAAAAGTGTCAAATCATCAACTTTACGAGATTTTAAAGATTGAGAAAGTAACGAATTCCCTACTAATACTAATTCTTCACTGAAAACTTTCTTTGTAATAAGGTCAGGATGAGATAGAGGTCCAGAGACAAATGCACCGTCTAATTTATAATTTAACACTGCTTCAATATGCTGACTGGTAGGCCCCGTTTTTAAGTTTAAATCTACTTGCGGATAAGCAGAGTGATATCTAGAAAGAAACCTCGGCAAATGAACTGCAGCCGTTGTCTCCATTGATCCGATACCTAATGGACCTTGAGGCTCTTCTTGGTCCCTCATTACTTCTTTTGTTTCATCTAAAAGACGAAAGATTTTATCAGCATAAGTTATTAATAATTCTCCTTTTGCTGTTAGTGTAACTCCTTTATTATGTCGATAGAACAAGACCGTTTGTAGGCTATTTTCTAACTGTTGCATTCGAGTCGTAACATTAGACTGTGCATAATTTAGCTCTTTTGCAGCCTTTGAGATACTCCCATACTCGGCAACTGACTTAAAAATACGCAAGGATTGAATATCCATGTTTTTTCACACCTAATTTCTCTTTGCCATCTGTTATAACGATGGCAAATATCTTTTTTTTGAATTATACCATATGGAGAAAAACATATATGATAAATATGGAGCATGTTCTATGAGTATCACATGTGCTCTTAATAAAAATGAATTAACTACCAGACCACATCATTTATTTAAATCTTAATACAACTCGTGTAGTCTACTTCATAACCCGGGGGAGAAAAATGAATTTAGATAATCGTGTTTGTGAAATTTTAGATATTAAAGTACCCATTATACAGGCTGGTATGGCGGGAGATAAAATTACAACAGTAGAGCTCATTGTAAACGTATGCGAAGCAGGTGGGCTTGGAACATTAGGTGCTGCTTATATGCATCCGGAGGATATCCGACAAGTTGTGAGACAAATTCAAAAATATACCAAAAGGCCCTTTGCTGTTAATCTTTTTGCTACTGAAATGGCAGATAATATAGGTGGGTTAGAAGAGGTGCAGCAGGTATTAGACACAATGCGAGGCATTTTATCTATTAAGCGTGTTGAACAAGAAGTCAAAACTAAAAGTTTATTTAAAGAGCAATTTAAGGTGTTGGTAGAAGAACAAGTACCTATCGTAAGCACAGCTTTTGGTGTTCTTCCGCCCTATGCAATGAAAATAGCAAAAGAAAATGACATAAAAGTTATGACAATGGTTACAACCGTGAAAGAAGCTTTAATGGCACAAGAACAAGGTACAGATGTGATTATAGCTCAAGGAAGTGAAGCAGGTGGTCATCGGGGAACATTTAATGTGAATGAACACCCAAATGGAGCGAATATTGGGCTCTTTTCGCTTGTACCTCAAATAGTGGATCAAGTGGATATTCCTGTCGTTGCCACTGGTGGAATTATGGATGGAAGAGGATTAATCGCGGCTTTAACTTTGGGTGCGAGTGGTGTACAAATGGGAACGGCTTTTTTAGCTACACAAGAATCTGGAGCACACCCTTGTTATAAAGAGGCCCTTCACGAAAGCAATGAAGAAAGCACGGTTCTCACTAAACACTTTTCCGGTCGTCCTGCACGAGGAATAGCTAATACTTTTATTAAGGAATTCGAAAACTCTAAGATTCAACCGTTATGTTTTCCTACACAAAATACCATTACGGGAGATATTCGAAGAGCTGCAGCAAAGCTAGGTGATAAAGAGTATATGTCTTTATGGTGTGGCCAAAGTACGAGGCTATTAGAAAGAGATCGAACAGCAGCTGATTTAATAAAAGCTACTATGCAACAAGCAGAAAATATTCTAAAAACACTCAATTATAGTTAAATTAATAAATAAGCCTCTTTCTATAGTAATTACCATTTGAATCTATAGAATTGGGCTTTTCCTATTTAATCATTTACTCTAAAGGTATAATAAATGATGTAAAAAAATATTTGAATTGTAAGGTGAACAACATGAGAATTGGTTTTTTTGACTCTGGCATTGGAGGAATATCAGTATTAAATGAAGCAATAAAGCATTTTCCAAAAGAAGATTTTTTATATTATGCTGATACACGCAATGTCCCATATGGAACCAAGACAAAAGAAGAAGTAAATAAACATGTCCAAACTGCAGTGGAAGATATTCTTAAACAAGAGGTTAAAGCACTTGTTATTGCTTGTAATACAGCTACTAGCATCTCTATTAACAAATTAAGGTCTACTTACGATATTCCAATCATCGGAATGGAGCCTGCTGCAAAGCCTGCTATTGAATTAAGTAGTTCAATGGATAAACGAGTGCTTGTTTTTGCTACAGACTTAACATTAAAAGAATTAAAATATAGAAAGCTAATTACCAGAATTGATAAAGATTTAATTGTTGACCCAATGCCTCTTCCAGAATTAGTTGAATTCTGTGAAGACCTAAACTTTAGTTGGGATGAATTAAGTACGTATTTTAAGTCAAAGCTAGAAAGATTTGATTTAAAACAATATGGTACAGTTGTTTTAGGTTGTACGCATTTCCCTTATTATAAGCCTATATTAAAAGACTTGCTCCCCTCTCATATTCAACTTATTGATGGAAGTAAAGGAACTGTAGAAAGACTGTCTAGTCTCCTAGAAGAAAAGAATTTATTAAGTAATGATGGAACCAATGATATTTCGTTTCAATGTTCTAATCAGGATAAGAACTATATAACAAAGATGAAGAATGCACTAGAAATCCTTCAAAATACATTAGATAAAACTGAAAATAACTAAAGTGTTTCCATATCTAAACTAAAAAAAGCTCTCATTCTTAAGAGCTTTTTTTAGTTTAGATTTCTCTTTATTTTTGGTTATTTCTTCTCTTAATAAAGCTCAAATAAGGATAAAACATTGTTTTTTAATAATTTAACAACTCTACTTTGGTTATTAGGTTAACATAGTCTGGATTATGGTAACTAGAAATGAATATAGTATATAACGTCAATTAAATCCATTTTCTGATAAAATAGTAATTAATAGTAATGTTTTTACCTGATGGAGGAGTGGATTAGTATGTCTGATAAAGAGAAAAAGAAATCAGAAATTGAAAAGCCTAGCCTAGATAGAGCAGGGATGAGGTCTTATATGGGGAACCCAGAGAAATTCGAGTTCTCGCTTTATGGAATTTTAATGGCCTGTGTGCCTTTAATAATAGTCGGAATTTTTATTTGGTATAACTGGTAAAGAGCTTGGATCAATTGATCCAAGCTCTTTTTTGCTACCGGTAATGCACATTATGTTAAGTACGGTTATATACAATATACAGTTATCCATAACTTTACCATAATATGTTAGACTTATAGTAAACGGTGGTGGGATAATGAGCAATGGTAAAGAAAAGCCTAAAAGAATGAGGGAAAATTTAAAACAAGAAGAAATAAAAAGAAATCCAAGTGGAAATCTTAATGACGCTTTCAATCGAAATGAAGCTGGAAACCTTTCCGGTTTAGCAGGTAGCTTAGGGTGGAAAGGTCTTGGTTTACTCATCCTCGTAATTGTTATAGGCTTCATAGTGGCATCTATATTTTTAAGGTAATACATATCGTTTCTAAAAGGGGAACAGCCAATTAGCTGTTCCCCTTTTAGATTAGTACCGATAAATGGTTTTATGGTAACTAACAATTAATTAAGTCTCTTTATGTTAAACTGTACATAGAAACATGTATGAGTTTGGAGGCAAGGTTATGAAACGTGCAATAGGTGTATTTCTTATTGCTCAAGCTTTATTAACGTACTTAACTATTAATACAATTTATACTCCTAGTACGACTACCATAGTGGATCGAAACACGGGAGTTACGACAGTTTCATATAGTTACCCTTGGGTGTATTGGTTAAGCTTTATCGGTTTGGGTATTGTGCTTATATTGGGAACATATTTAGTTTTTACTAAGGTAAAGAAGCAGATCTTTAATTAAAGGTCTGCTTCTTTTATCTACCATAAAATCCATTATGTGAACTAAGAATGTGTATAATATTCACTTAGAATAAAGATTTTATTTCCATTTTTTCTATTTTATGAAATAATTGTATGGTTCGTTTGAGACACAACAATCAAATCTATAAGGAGAGGAAAGAATGAAATTAATAAAAAACATCGTATTTCTTAGTTGTTTTGCATTATTACTTACAGCTTGTCAAAATGTTGATACAACTTCAAACACTAGGAATAAGGATTTAGATACTATTCTTAGTGATATATCTGATAAATACGTCGTTTTAAGTGTTGGCACAGACTCAAAATCAAAGGATGTAAAAGTTGAGGTAGAGGACACTGAGGATGTAGACAAGGTAAAAGCAGATATTAAACGTCAATTAAAAGAAAATGGTTTGAGTGCTTATAAAGTTAGCGTTCGTGAGAGAAATGTTAAACAAGTAGAAAAAGAGAATCGATGGTTGGATATTGAGAGTATGGTTCTTGCAGATTTACAGGAGAATAAAGAGTATAAAAATGTAACATATAAAAAGACTGACGTTACATTAAAACGACCTGTTACAGTTGCTATTGTTGCTCCTATAGTCAAGTCTGATGACGGAGCTCAAGAGTATAGTGAAAAAATTAAAAGAGAAGTAAATACTTTTCTTCAAACTAAAGATATAAAGAAGCAATCTAAGGGTGATTCTTACAAGATTGTTATTTATGATCAAGATGATGAGGTCATTAGTTAAAGAATACATAAGAACAATAAAACTCCAAGAAGTGTTATATACTTCTTGGAGTTTTATTTCTACAGATAATGTTGATTATAGTAACTAGATATCTATTCTTGTAGAGAATAGATTCATTCTCGAAAATTTAATTGTTGGATATTTCTATAAAAGCATTATAATGGAATTTGCGACAATAATAGTTAGATGGAGGAATAAAAATGAAGTTAAGGTTTTTACTAGGAATGATCTTGATTGTCATGGCAATGGCTGGATGTACAAGTGATAATACAAGTGATAGCAAAAAGAAAAAACAGAATGAAGAGAAGAAACAAGAAATTAAGGTTGTAGAAGAAAAGTCATATAAATATGATGGTAAGTTTACTTATACTGCAGTTATAAAAAATGAAAGCAAAAAAACTCTAAATATTAATGATCTAAAGATAAATTATGTAAACGAAAAAGATAAAGTTGATAAAAATAATGTTCCAACCCATGTTCAGGTAGCTCCTTATATTTTAAAACCTGGTGAGAAAGCATATATTTCAGCAGAAGCTCTTACTGATCTTACTAAGTTTAAGAATTATGATGTTAAAATGACGCTACCTGATATAAAACCTGCAAATGATGTAATGAAGTTAGCAGTAAACAAAAACTCTGTAAAAGTTAATAAAGATATACAAGATGATGAAACAATTTATATAGTTGGTACCGTGAGAAACAATACAAAGAAATTTGCAGAATACACGATGATAGGTGCTGGAATGTATGGAGAAAATCATGAATTTATAGGTACAGCATTTGGTGAGTCAGGAGAAAGTTTGAAACCAGGAGATTCTAGTTCATTTGATTTATCTTCTCAACAAATTCCTCGAAAAGAGTTAGATAAGGTCAAGGAATTCAATGTAAGTGCTACTACATATTTCAATAAATAAGGATTGTATAACCATATTGAAAAACCCCTCTTATAAGAGGGGTTTTTTGGTTCTTATAATACCTGTTATGTTAACTAATGAATGGTCCTTATGATATATATTTTAAATAGCGTTTTAAAGGAAACTATTTATATTGAATATTTTTATGTTAAAATTTGTATGTGGAATGTAAAAACACACTTCGGTTGGTAGTCCGGAGGCATTAAGATGTATTAATGTCAGTGACCTTCCCCTCCTCGGGATGTCCATCATTTCATAGTATGTTTAGAGGAGGGAATCGTTATGTCACTAACGATTTACCATGATGGCCAGTTTTGGGTAGGAATTATTGAAGTTGTAGAAGACGGTAAATTAAGAGCATTTCGTTATGTATTTGGAGCAGAACCTAAAGATACAGAGATATTGGACTTTATTTATTACAAACTACTAAATATTATTAATCAATCGGTTCATTCAGGTCTTGATGTAAAAAGAAAATCTAATAAAAAGATCAATCCTAAACGTTTACAGCGCCAAGTAGCAAAAGAAATAAATAAACTTGGTATTTCGACTAAAGCTCAAGAAGCTATGAAACAAGAATATGAAGAAAAGAAAAAAAGTAAAAAAAAGAGAGCTAAGCAGTATCGTGAAGAACTGAAGGAACAAAAATACCTAATCAAGAAACAAAAAGCAAAAGCCAAACACAAAGGTAAATAGAGAAAAAAGAAAGAGTCTTATTATTTAAGGCTCTTTCTTTTTTATTTCCTATAAAAAACAATATGTTAACGGAAAAGCTAGAACGAATATATTTTAAAATATAAATTTAAATATTTACTAATTTATGTAATAATTGTATATGTTTATTTCATAAATTAGGAGAATTTTTACATGGACACTAAATTTATTCGAGGTACGTTCTTTTTAACTGCCTCCACTCTTATTTCTAAGATATTAGGTTTTATCTACATCATTCCCTTTACTGCATTAGTAGGTAACTCGGGCTATGCATTATATAAGTACGCCTATGGCCCCTACACATTAATGTTGAGTATCTCTACCATGGGCCTCCCACTTGCTGTTTCCAAATTTGTATCAAAGTACAATGGAATGGGAAATTATCGTGCAGGACAAGATTTATTAAAATTTGGACTTTATCTCATGATTTTTACAGGGATGTTATCCAGCATTATTCTATATTCACTTGCACCCTTTTTGGCAGAAATGGTTATAAGTAAACATGATTCAACAGGAAATAAACTAGAAGACGTTATATATGTGATCAGGTTAGTAAGTTTTGCTCTTCTAATTGTCCCTCCAATGAGTCTCTTGAGAGGATACTTTCAAGGAAATCAATCGATGGGACCCTCTGCTCTAAGTACGATTTTAGAACAAGTGGTAAGAGTAATTTTTATCGTTCTGGGTGCTTATATTGTTATCAAATTTGGTCATAGTGTGACAGAAGCTGTAGGCATTGGTACATTTGGAGCATTTGTTGGGGCCATAGCTGGCTTAGGTTTTCTAACATTTATTTATCATAAGCGCCGCAGCCTAATAAAAAAGCAAGTAACAGACAGCGATTCTAATCAAAGAATCAAGCCTTTACCAATGTTTAAAGAGTTAATTAGCTATGCTATCCCCTTTGTTCTTGTTGGATTAGCAATACCTATTTATCAAAACATTGATACCTTTACGATTAACGTATTATTTCAATCTATAGGGTACAAACAAGATCAAGCTGAGAGTATTAATTCAGTAATTGGTCTTGCTCAGATATTAGTTATGGTCCCTGTATCTTTAGCCACTGCGTTTGGAATGTCTTTGCTTCCAGGCATTACTTCTTCTTACGTAAAAGGCAATTTAAAAGAAGTTAAAGAAAAGATGAATAAAACATTTCAAATCTTAATGTTCTTTACGTTACCTGCAGCCATTGGTCTATGTTTACTAGGAAAGCCTATTTATATCATGATCTTTGGTATAAATAATAGTCCAGTTTTAGGTGGCGTTATTCTTCAATGGTATGCCCCAATGGCCATCTTATTTGCTTTATTTACAGTAACTGCTTCTATTCTTCAAGGTATCAACCAACAGAAGAAAGTGATTATCGGCATGTTTTTAGGAATTGTTATTAAACTTATTTTAAACTTTATTTTGCTTACTAACTTTAAAGAAGTCGGTCCCGTTCTTGCTACATACGGAGGATACATGGTTTCGGTTTTATATAATTTCTACCTCATAAAAAAAGCAATTAATTACAAGCTATTCCCTTTAGTAAGAGCACTTACTTTACCTATCTCATTGGTAATCGTGATGTCAATAGTCGTATTAATAGCAAATTATCTTGTAACGACTTATTTAGCAACAAAACTTAGTATGTATCATCTAGCTATTACTACGTCTCTATTCTGTGTCTTTGTGGGGGGAATTGTATATATAGGAATGAGTTTGAAAACAAAAATGTTAAGAGAGGTCTTGGTAAGAAGGAAAAATGCATAAACAAGCGTCTCTGAAAGGAAAGAATAATGAATAAAATAAAAAAGGTTTTGGTGTTATTTTTAGCTATTCTTATATCAACCATTATAGTACTCTCTGTGATCTTTATTAACTGGGAGCATATCTTTGGTGACACTAGACCTATAGCAAATGCTAAAGCGATGTACCAATTAGAATTTAAAGATAAAGATATAGCTGAAACGACAGATGTTGATAATAACATTATGTATGTAGTACCTAAAGGACATTTAGATACGTACATCGAAATGATGAAAAAGAAAGGGTACACCTTAACAGAAAAAGACGATAAACATCACACACTTTTAATAAAAAAAGGAAATACTTTCACAGAAATCTCTTATAAGAGTCTTACTTCTAGATATACCTTAATAAGTAGCCCTTTTCTAAAGGAAGTTTAACTATTTACTAGCACCAAAGTAGATAAATGTAATTCTATAGAGTAATAGGAGTGTTATATGAAGTACGTAGATGTTGTTACAGAAAGTAAAATAAGAGGTATCTCTTTAGCCCTTCTTCTTATTTTTATGAGCTTAGGGTGGTATCTAAATAGTTCTGTTTGGTACGAAGCAGCCATCCTTGTTGTCTCCATTGCTTTTATACTACATGCTGTAAACTATTATTTAACTACACGAAATAAAGCAACAGGAATTACTGCAATAGCAGCAAGTTCAGGATTTGGTTTATATAATTTATTAAGTATCTTTTTTTAAAAGTATTGTGATTTTCTATATTTGCAAGAAATGAGGAAGTTTTATGTTAAAGAAAATTATAAGGTGTTATGATTACAAGTTCATCGCAGCTTTAGTCGTTCTATGCCTTATTGGTTTGGTAATGGTCTACAGTGCAAGCATGGTAACGGCTATTAGTCGATATGGAGTAGCAGGAGATTACTTTTATCAAAAGCAAAAACTTGCTCTTATAGCAGGGTTTTTCCTTTTCTGCATGGCGGCCTTTGTGCCTTATAAAATTTATCAAGAGAAAAAAATATTAAAAATTTTACTAGTAACAGTGATTATTCTTCTTGTGTTGGTACTTGTGGTTGGACATACAGCAGGAAATGCACAAAGTTGGCTTATACTGGGCCCGATTAGAATACAGCCACTAGAATTAGCTAAACTAGCCATCATTTTGTATCTGTCAGCCGTCTTTACGAATAAGCAAGAGTATATAAACGACTTAAAACGTTCTGTTATTCCGCCTATGCTTATTGTATTTTTTATTTGCTTCTTAATTGCTATGCAACCGGACTATGGTGGAATTCTCCTCATTTTGGGTATCGTCGCAGCTATTGTCTTATGTTCAGGTATCTCAAGAAAATCAATGATAAAGATTGCTTTACTAGGAGTAATAGGTATTATCATTATGCTATTCGTTTTATTAATAACAGGACATATTGCTACCGTCTTTTCTCCTGTTCGTTTAGCTCGTTTCACGGGTTTTCTCCATCCTTTTGCTAATCAGCAAGGAGATGGATACCAACTGGTTAACTCCTACTTGGCTATAGGAACTGGGGGGGTAACAGGACAAGGGTTGGGACAAGGGGTTCAAAAAGCTGGTTATCTTCCTGAATCCCACACAGATTTTATTATGGCAGTTATTGCTGAGGAATTAGGTTTTTGGGGAGTGCTTCTTGTCTTAGGGCTATTACTTTTTATTATTGTAAAAGGTCTAATCATAGCAAAAAAATGCAAAGAACCTTTTGGAGCATTGTTAGCTATAGGTATTTCAGTTATGGTTGGTATTCAAGTATTTGTTAATATTGGAGCAGTAACCGGTATCTTGCCTATTACAGGTGTAACTTTACCTTTTGTGAGTTACGGTGGATCATCTCTCACATTATTAATGTTAGCTATGGGAGTATTAACAAACATTTCTATGTTAAATAAGTTCCAAAAGAAATATAAAAATGAGTCAGTTAAACAAAATAAGTTAAAAAGTATTTAAGCTCAGTAGTAATGGCATCTTATCTAATTGGATGCCATTATTTATTTCCTATAATCTTGATTATGGTAACTAGGAAATAGTGTTCTATATATGTAAAATGTACATAACTAAGTATATCCAAAGGAGAGGTCCCATTTTGTTAGATTATATATGGCTAGACGGGGATTTACCTATTTTATCTCAATTGCCTAATGACTTTAAGTCTGCTGCTATTCTATTCCATCCTTTTATTCAAATGCCTTCCGGTTGGGAGAAATCAAGGAGGGAAAACCCTTATCAGCATATATATCCTAGTGACGAGGAAATGTTTAACCCCGGGGAACCAATATCATGGAAAGAGGGGTAATGTCTAAGAGTAATTTAAAATCCTACAGGGAATTATCCATAGCGTTGCAACACCTTACTGGTGCGCCTAGCGATGAATATAAAAAGTTAGCTTCCTATGTTAAGCTTAATCCTGATTTTTATTACCCCGAAGAAGACCGCACATCGTTGTTTATTCTAAATAGTTTAGTAAAGATCCTCTGTTCAAAAGGGGCAAATACTTTATATTTTTCTGATCCTATTCATGACACAAATGGTTCATTTAAAGTCAATGATATATCATCTTTAGAAATAGCTAACTTATCTCCTAATGAGTCAATTATTACAGATGAAAATATGGATTTTGCGTTTATGGGAATCTATGATTCGTTTATAACATTGCTTTTAGCTAAAGATGCAAATATCGAGGATACAATTAAATCCCTTAACCTTGAAGCTTTAATATGTGATAAAGAAACATATCTTAATTGGTTTATTTAATAGGTACTGGATTTGTGTCCAAATTATTGACTCAAATCCATAATGGGCAGTCAAGAAGAGGTTCTATTTTTGTAAAAACCATGATGAAAAGTCTGTGATATAATTACTCAAGATTAAATGTAGAATTTAGTTTTCGGAGGAAATTTTTTGAATAGAGAGAAAAAGACAAGAGGCTTAAAAAGAAAAACAAAGAAGTTGATACAACGTTTAACAGAAGGAACAACTGAATTTCCTAGTGAATTCTGGCATGGATATTGGCATTTACATTTACCTTGTTCTCAAGGATTTATTAATTCCAATAAGACACCGCATGCCATTAGGAGGCTTTGTCTTCAGATTTTAGTAGATAGAACCAAATATCTTATAGATCTGAAACAACCATCTACAGAGACAATCCGTGTAATGTCTGCAATAGATATACCCGACATATGGTCTTCTCAAATCATTGTGTTTTCAGGCGAAAGTCATTATGAAGGTTTCTTTGATCGAGATAATGAAGAACAACAATGGATTCCTCTCCCAAAAGAACGTGATTTATCAAGAGAATGGCAGTTGATCCTGCCTGACGATATGGCCATATGGGGTTATCTTGTGAAAAATTTTGATGAGGGAAACGTGTACGAAAGCGAATTGTGGTTTATTGGTGAAAAGGATTAAACATATTAATGGTTTCATCGACTAACGTGGGCTTAAGTTGGTGAGAGAGGGTTGCTGTGGCAGCCTTTATGGTTTAAAAGGAGAAAAATATGAGAGAAGCAATTAGATCCCAAATAGTTAAATTAATAGGCTTAAATTTACGATACGCTGGAAGAGCGTCGAATCTGTTTTGGCTTGGGTTTGGAGAATTGATTTCAGTAACCAGAAGAGGAAAAACTGAAGAATTAGCTGAATACGCTTTAGATATTCAATGTTCGTGGCGTATTACCAAGGACAATAAAATATTAGTAGGCTCACGGGACTTCTATTCTCCAAGAACAGGATGGAATGAGGAAAACGATGATTTTGACTGGGATGTGCAAGGAAATAATAGGTTTGATGAACGAATTGAATCCTTTATAGAAAATACAAAAGAACATGTAGCTGTAGAAAGGGTTGAACCAGACGAGGTAGGAGGACTAAAAATCTTTTTATCTCAAGGTTATTTATTGGAGGTATTCCCGGATACTTCAGAAGATGATGAATACAGTGAGTTCTGGAGATTTTTTAACCGAAGAGAAAACAGCCCTCACTTTGTTGTCACAGGTAATGGCATTGAAAACGAGTAATTTTCGATGAAAGGGTACTTTGGTTGAAGATTAGGAGAGGTTTTTATGAAGAGAGGAATAAGTTTTGAGATACCCAATAAATGCGGAACCTTTCTAGGAGATGTACTAAAGCCAATAGATATAACAGATTTTATTTGGCGAGTTAGTAATGAAGAATCATATCTAGAGGTGAATGATAAATTAGATGAAGAACTATTCCCTGAAGAGAAAAAAGTAATGCCAGGCACTGAACTTAAAAACCTATTAGAAAACAATGTCTATTATATTATTTTTGCTGACTTAAAGGCATATCCAAAAGAAAATATTTCAGAGCTTGCGACCTATGAAGAGTTTATCGAAAGTGATTGCGAACTTGTTCTGTTAGTAGTAGATAGTTGTTACACCACTATTTATTGCAAGGATAAAGAAAAGCTCGAACTACTTTATAGGAATGCGCAAGCTTATGAATTTAAAGATGTTCAATATGTTACTGAGAAAAATGATATAAGAACAAGATTAACCGTGTGGTAAAAGATTTGGAATGCGAACAAGCTCTTGTGTTTCAAGAGCTCGTTTTTTTGATGCGTTCCGGAAATCGTGATTATGTTAACTAAGCTTGTATACTCTATACACTGAATATTAAGGTAAAACTGATATAATAAATAGAACTCAGAACATATATAGGAGAATTAAGTATGGATTCTAGACAGCTATTTTTAAGAGAAATACATAACATTATTAAGGAATATTCAGAGGTGGGAGAACAATTAAAGCAACCTCCTAAAGAATTATCATGGGAGGAATTTAATTTAACTAAAAATGAAATAAGTGCTTTAGACGCTCAGAAATTCACTGACGAAAGCATTAGTGCAATTGAAAAAATCGTTAGAGATAATATTATGGGAGCTTTTCATAGTGCTTTTTGTTTACTAGATGGTGTGAGTGATCCTGTATCAGAAAATGATGAAGACATATGGGTTGGCTTAAAGTTAGAAGAAAAACAAGAAGATGAAGAATTTTTACATGATGAACTGTATAGTTCATATTGGGATTGGCATGAGTCAAATAATAAAGACAAATAGAGTTATAACAAAAACTCTTATTGGAGAACTAAAATGATTACAAATTCTTTAAAAAGAGAAACGGTAAAAAAACTGAAAGTATTGATACATCAATTAGTTGAAGGTAATATAGAGAACATTGTTTCTTCTGGTTTTTCTGAAATAACTGAGGCGGAGATTAGAGAAGAATTGCGATACTACCCTGGTAAAATGACTTTACCTCCAAATGCAGCATATCAGAATTGGGAAGAGGAAATTGATATATATGAGGTAGGATATGAGGCACCGCCTAACTATGAAGGAACCTTTAATTTATACTATGATGGAAAACAGAGTGATTTAACTTTAAAATTCAATATATATGTTGAAAACGATAATGAAATTTTAATTAAAATACGTGACTTAGATGTAATGTGAAAACAAAAGGTCCTTCATTAAAAAAAAGACCTTTTGTTTTGCCTATCGTGATTATTTTAACTAAAAGTGTATGTTTTATTCGTCATTATTTTTAATTTTAGACAAGTATTTTTCTTGCATCTTTCTAAAATTTCTTTCATATTTGTCTAACTTTTCTTTATCTCTTTGATAATTTAAAAGAGGCTTTCTTTTACCGACTACCATTGTATTAAGCTCATAAATTGGGTAAGTTAATTTGAAATAAGGCTCAAATTTATTGCAATGTGTATTAGGCAATAGGACAGAGAGCATTGCAAATTCTTCAGTTGGAAATTGATTAGACGTTTTAAAGAACTTTAACCCTTTTAGAACTGAAACAGGTTCTAAAGATTCATCGATTACTCTGATATTAGAGAATGCTAAATACTCTAGGTTTTGAAGAGATTTTAGTGGTTGTAGATTCTCTATTCTCAATTGGTTTGAATCGTTCCCTTCTAAATTTAATATCTTTAGGTTAGATCCATGTTTTAAATATTGAATATTAGTAAGTTTAGAAAATCCTCTAATTAATAAAGATTCTAAAAATGGATTAGCTTTTAAATCCCACAATTCCTGAGCTCTTGTATTAGATTCTAATCCAAGAATTTTTAGATTTGTTAAGTTTTCTAATCCAGATAAATCCTCCACTCTCATACCATAAATATAGAGGGATTCAGGGTTAATTAGATTAATAATTTTATCAAATTCGTTTTGGTTCACAAACTCAATCCATAGTTTTTTTACTCCAGACAGTTCTGTAAGTTTTGGAAGGTTTTTGGTATCCCCTCTAATCAAGAGTTCTGTTGCTGATGGCTCTACATTTTTTAGATCATATGTAATATCGGGCCTTTTATTATCATGAAATACATATACTACGTGTTTCTTTTCTAAGTCCATACATTCTCACTTTCGCTCCATAAAGTATTTAATTATTACTATGTATTAATGCTAAAACTTTATAAAATCTTTTTCTTTATGTGAATAATGCTTCTTATTTGTAAAATAAACCTGTTTTAATCTTGTACATGGACTAATATCCCCGTCCAATACATTAGTTCCTAAAAAAGAAAATGATTCTAGATTTTCTAATTTTCTTATGAAATTAATGGAAGGTAATTCACCACACTTAGTCAGGATAAGCATTTCCAAATTTGATAAGGTTTGAATAGTTGAAAAGTCTTGTATATTTTTACATACTTCAATCTTAAGAAATTTTAAAGAGTTATATAGGTCCCCAAGTCCTTTTAAAGATTTTAAGGTACGGAGATAAGCAATTTCTAGAGAGTTCAATGTATTAATATATTCAATTCCTTGAAGGGATTCAATTCTACACTGTGTAAGGTGTAAACGCTCAAGGCTCTTAAAGTCTTTAAATTCTTCTAGATTCTTACTTTTGGGATTATAGTTCCATATATAAAGATCCTTGAGATTTGAAAGTTGATGTATGTTCTTAAAATTTTTATTCCAACTTAAAGTTAAAGTTTCTAATGTGCTTAAATTGCCCAAATTAACTTCTATATTTGCACTTAAAATCCCCAATCCTTTTAAATTCTCCAAAAAGTAAATTCCGGAAATATCTTTTAGATATCCTCCATCTATTGAAAGATATTCAATATGGTTACATTGTAATAAAAAATTGATATCTTCTCTCTTATAATATTCGTTCGTTATATTAAGGAATTTAACACGATGCTTGTTAATATATTCAATACATTCATCAAGATACTTATCATTGATATAGACAGTTTCCTCTTGTGAGTATTTAGTTTCCTTGTGAATTTTTACATTGCCTGATTTAAAAAGAAACAATTTGATAACCTCTACTTTTAAGTTTTATTTTAGGTATATACTACACTACCAATAATACCAGTCAGAGAACTAAATTAGTAATTGATTCGTTCCTAGAATTCACATTATGGTAACTAATAATGAATGGAGTATACAGCTTTTTTTTAAGAATACTATGTTAAAATGGGATAAAAAGGTAACTAGTTAAGGGGATGCAAATGTCTTTTATTCTTAATAATTGTCTAGGCATTGGAGTAATTTTTAGTTTGATATTTTTCGCAAGTATAGTTATTGAAAAAAGAATAATTTCTCTTTTAGTTTCTTTAATTACTCTATTGTTTGGTTTATCTTTAACTTTTTATGCTGCTAATAAAATGAATGGATTTGAAGCTATAGACGTATATGTAAAAGGATTAATCTTCATTGGAGAAGCTTTAATCTTATTAGTTGTTACAAGTATATTCATAGTGACACAAGAATCGAAGAAGAAAACAGGCTAGCTTGGAAATTTTCAAGCTATCCTGTTCCTAGAAAGTACACTATGTATGAGTCTTAAAGTAGTTTAAAATCCTCAAACAATATTGTAAATACTCATTGCAATAATAGTTTGAACCATTGAAATGATACTTAATTGTATAAAAGAACTATTTCTTTTAGTAATATACGTATCGTGTAAAATATTGACAATAAAGAAGCAAATGAGGCCTACAACAGTTTCAATTATAAACATTTTTATAACCCTCCACTTAATAAATATTAGATTTAACTAACTTCTACCTCCATATAACGGATGCCAAAAAAGGTGTAATATGTAACGCGATAATTTTTTATGGATTCTTGTTTCACATTGTTCCACTCGTGTCCATTCGGTTTGGCTTGATAACCTTGTACCATAAATTTATCCAGTGGTCTAAGTGACCATTTTTTGAAATCCCCTTCAAGTTGTGCTACCTTTTTCTCTTCTTCTGGTGAACTTAAATAGCGTGCTTCATTACTTGTTATTCTCGGTATACTGATAGCTAAAATAATAATAACCCCAATGAAGATGAACCAATTCAACAAGCGTTTTTTCATTTTGGATATTTCTCCCTTTTTCATTTCATTATATTATATCTATCGATATACGACTAATATATTATGCTAATTAAATTAGTAACGCTTCTTCATCATGTTTGTGCCAATAACAAGTTTTATGGTGCGACAAGAAGTCGCTTTTATATAGTGTGGCTCACGCCACTGGTTTAGACGCAAAAACTATCCCCGTCCAAAACTGCGGGCCTGGTAACGGGCTCGTGGGTTGCATGCGGAAATGCGGAAACAGAGAGTCAGTGCACGACTCGGAACACTGCTAGGGGAAGA
>Ga0102589_1001779_pt1 | contig 27224 bp, 26 predicted proteins | sample AraplaMF_Col_mLB_FD_76858 | JGI IMG/M metagenome (GOLD analysis project Ga0102589, IMG submission 76858) | Arabidopsis root microbial communities from the University of North Carolina, USA - plate scrape MF_Col_mLB | ecosystem: Host-associated > Plants > Roots > Endosphere | place: USA... | reverse complement strand
TGAATCAACGGCACGATATAAATACATCCATTGCCCTTTCACTTTAATATAAGTTTCATCGACTCTCCATGAATCATTTGTTGTTTTAAGATGATGTCGTACTTTCTCTTCTAATTGAGGTCCATATCGATCACACACCTTTTTCTAGAGTAATACTACCAGTATGTCCAAGTTTAGGAGATTGCTTGCAAAAGTTTTAGAGTTTTTGCACCAGAAACGTTCATTCCATAGGTGGGCTTTATCTTTATTACACAATACCAAAGTATACTCTCTTTCTCCTTAAAATTTATGTAATTATACATATTAACGAAAAATACACTAAATGAATATTAAATATAGTAAAATATAAATTGTGGACACGTTCTATAAATCAGATTCTTTTAAAAGGCGTAACATATCAATCATTATAGGGGACGTGGCGTTACTCCGATACTGATCTCAAATCTCTTGTATTTTGCGAACTAACAATCTGGTGTATATAGACGACTCTGTTTTATAGGCTGTGTTTACATCTATAACAAAGGGGTAATACGGATAGATTCGTATTAAATGAAAATGGTTCAAGTCGGAGGAAGGCACCTTAGGGTGTCTTTTCTTTATGACTTTACACAAAAGGGGGAGCGGGCGTAATCTCACCAAAATGGTGTGGTAAACCCAATTAGGTAGGTTATTTTTGTATCAATCGTATTTTTCGGTGCTTCTTGTTTTTAGACATATCATTTTGCTTATTTGATAAAAAATTTTTCCATATTTACACTTTAAAGGGAAAATAGTATTATTAAATTGTTAAAAACTGTAATTAAAGGAGTCGTTAAATTGAAGAAAAGAATTCTTATTCCGGTAATGAGTATAGGTTTTCTAGTCTTTGGTACATTTTATAGTCCTGCTCAGAATACAGTTTCCGCTCAAATTAACAATGAAAAATCATCCGTAAATGAAAGTGAGTTTTGGCTTTATGATGGGGATGCCATAAGATACTACCCTTATTTTAATACTTTTATTGGGATTGCTGATGTAAGTTCAGCTAATGAACAAGAACCAAGCCGTGTAGTATTTGAGTTTTATAATTTAATAGGTGATTTATCATATGTAACAAGTGCAACTATCCCTAATCATAAGCATTCATCTTTCCAACCATTTTCAGCCCCTATAAATTCTCTAGAAGAAGCTACCTATTCTGTAAAGGTCAAAGTGATAAACGCAAAGGTAGATCCAAATAAAGTTAAATTTGCTCATATAGAATAATACGTGTGTGTATATGTACACAGTAGGAGCCTCACCATATCGAAAAATAAAATTGTATGCTAAGGACTGAAAATCCTTACTATGACAGTATTCAAAATGAATATAATTCAATCCAATATTTAGTACAATATGATAGTTCAAGTCGGAGGAAGCCACCTTAGGGTGTCTTTTCTTTATTTTCTAAAGGACCTGCTTGGGTTCTGTTGCAAAGTTTCTTAACAAGAAAAAAGTTATGTTGCGTACAATTGAATGTTATGCAATTGTGAGTAATTGCTGTAATTCATTGTATGTCGAAAAAACGCAGTTTGGTTGCAAACTGCGTTTTCTCTTATATAAAGCATGTATTGTTTCGATTCCTTTCAATGTACGCGAAGCATGGCGAAGACTTTGAAATCCTGCGGATTTAGAAAAACGTCGCTTGATACGTCTATGATCTTGTTCGATGAGATTATTCAAACATTTGAGTGTACAATGTGTTGTATGCTTATAAAATCCTTGCTCTCTCAATTTATTGAACGCACAAAGTAACGCGGGAGCCTTGTCTGTTGTGAGAACCGTTGGTTCTCCAAATGTTTTTACTAGTCTTTTCATAAAGGCATATGCCGCCAGATGATCACGTTTTTTGCGAAGTTGAATATCCAATGTGTGTCCATTTTTATCGATTGTACGATAGAGATAACGCCATTCACCTTTCACTTTGATATAGGTTTCATCCAGTTTCCAAGATAATTGAGCGTTTTTATTTTTCTTCTTCCAAATTTGATAAATCAAATTGCCGTATTCATGCACCCAACGCATGATTGTTGTTGGATGAACGGAGACTCCACGTTCTTTCAGTATTTCAGATACATTACGATAACTTAAAGAAAAACGGCAATAATAGCCGACGGCTACTAAAATAATATCTTTCTTGAACTGTTTTCCTTTAAAATATCTCATGCATCATGCTCCCCGAATCATTTTTCTTACATTTTAATTTCACTTAGAAAACTTAGCAACAGAACCATGAGATTGCCATATTCATGAACCCATCGCATGATGGTTGTTGGGTGAACTGAAATACCACGTTCTTTCAGGATTTCAGAGACATCGCGATAACTTAAAGAAAAACGGCAGTAGTAGCCGACAGCTACTAAAATAATCTCTTTCTTGAATTGTTTTCCTTTAAAATATCTCATGCCTGATTCTCCTAGATTCTGTTTTTTAGAGTGTAGCTTCATGTAGAAAACTTTGCAACAGAACCCAACCATCCATATAATCAATGCTATTCTTAGTAACAATGCAAAGGGAACGTGATATATTCTCATATGTAATATTGTATATAAGAATGTATTGATAAAAATGTAAGCGCTTACTATAATAAAAGCATAAAGATAAATCACATCTTAGCATCAACGACAGAGGAGGAAATAATATGACAATCGCAATGGCAGTTTTATCATTCTTAGGTGGAGTACTTCCATTAGTAACAGAACTTTTAAAAGCAGTAATGTAAGTCCATTATTCAGCAATTATTTATAAAAATTATCATACAAATGATCTGTATATCAAGAATGAATTGATGTGCAGATCATTTGTGTGAGTAAACTTTAAATCAAAAAAAGAATCCCAGAAGCCAAAAGGGATTCTTTTTTGTAATTTAAATTAGATTCTTTGCATGAGAATGCAACAATATAGGACATTAAAAACATTAAAGAAAATATAAACGTGTTACTTTACATTCTTGTGATAAGATTGCATAGTAATTTACTATAAAGTATTCATATTGATAGGATATTCTTATCAGAAGGAGAGTGGGGATTGTGAGAGAAACTTGTGTTCCGACTGGCGTAGAACTAAAAAACACTGGTTTTGGATATACCTTATCCTTAATAGGTGGTAAATATAAAATGATTATTTTGTATTGGTTGTCTGAAAATAAGGTTATGAGGTTCAATGAGCTGAAGCGATGTATTGGGACTATTTCCTTTAAAACACTAAGTGTTATGTTAAAAGAGCTTGAGGAAGATGGTCTTATTATACGTAAAGAATTTCCCCAAATACCTCCAAAAGTTGAATATTCATTATCTGAACGTGGCTGTTCACTTATTCCATTGTTAGATATGATGTGCGAGTGGGGAGAGAAAAATAGTTTTCAAGCTCTAGAAGATGTAACAAAATAGGCATAGTGTAAAAAGGAAGTACCTTCTTGTTTAGAAGGTACTTCTTATTTTAACTTTTATAAAAGTTACCTATTACATATTATCAATGAAATTTAAATAATCTTGAGTACTTTTTTCTATTTCACTTACAGATGGCCCAAATTCTGCTCCATAAAACGCAAAGAACGAACGATAATCTGCTTTACAATAGATGGCTGTCGTCTCAAACGGAAGCAATACTTGTTCAAGTGTATAATGGTATCTTCCAGCTTCACTATAATCCACATTTTTGATCCCGGCAGATACCCCTAAAGCAACTTTACGATTCTTTAATTTATCTCCTTTTGAACCATAAGCCCATCCATAAAGGAAAACATCATCCAGCCACTTTTTTAAGAGAGGAGGACAGTTGAACCAATATACAGGAAATTGGAAAACAAGGTTCCCGTGAGTTTCAAGCAATTTTTGTTCTTTTTCCACATCTATGTTCTCATCAGGATAAACCTTATACAATTCGTGCACAGTATATTTTTCTGGATATTTTTTCAATTCTTCTACCCATCGCTTATTAACAACAGATGTTTCTAAACTTGGGTGTGTTACGATAACAAGAGTTTTCAATGTTTCTTCCTCCTTAGGCTGATTTCATTTTTATTGTAAAGTCCAAGCTAAAAATATGTAAGTACGCACTTTTATTACAGGTACTTACATAAAGGTAAGTACCTCCAATTTGCAGTCTATTTTTATCGTGCCGAATGACCAATAAACTGATGAAAGGAAAAGAAGGCGGCATAAGATGGTCTGTCCACGGTAAATTTTGTTACAATATCCCATGAAAATTAACGTTTGGAAAATACTATATCACTATAATCTAGTTTTACACGTATCCCGGCTGAACCCCATCGCCATCAACCTAAAAAAACAGGTCACCCCCCATAACGAAAATTTTACCTTTTTACAGTTATTTATGAGAATTCGACTCATCTTTTTCGTTTTTGGGACAATTAATCCCTTAAGTTGATAGATGTGTAATGATACCTACATTGTAACTGAAAAGTAACGATTATTACATTAATAGATATTTTGTTTCGTTAAATTAAAAAATATTACATTTTCGTTACAGAAACTATTGATTATATTTAAATATCATAATATAATTCTGTTTGTGGAAATAAAAACTAAAATTACTCATTATTTGGGGGATATGGAAAATGAAGAAAGCTATTTTACCAATTTTGATGTCTACAATGTTTATCGTTCCTGCAGTATCACATGCAGAAAAACAAGATAATATGAAGCAGGACGCTCCAAAAGCAGAACAGACAATGCAACAAAGTGGTTGGGTAAAAGACGGAGAAACATGGTATTTCTATGATCAAAAGGATATGAAGAAAACAGGATGGCTACAAGATGGAGGAAAATGGTACTACTTTGATGCAAGCGGAAAAATGAAAATGGGCTATATTGAAGATGAAAATGGAGCTTACTTATTAGGAACAGACGGTGCACTGTATACAAATACGGGATGGGTTCAATATGAGGGAGATTGGTATTACATTCTCGAAGGCGGAAATCTACACATGGGCTATCTTAAATATAATGATAAAACATATTATTTAGATGGATTTAGTAAAGGGAAAATGCGAACAGGTTGGATAGGAGAATTCCTACAAGGTAATTATTTCCTTCCTGATGGCTCAATGGTAACGGGTTGGAATTTAATTAATAATCAGTGGCATTATTTCAAAGATAACGGAGGTGCTTATAATGGCTGGTTAAGTTATCAAGGAAGCTGGTATTACTTTGTTGGTGCTAAGATGCAAACAAGTTGGGTACAAGATAAGGATAATTGGTACTATATGAATGCAGATGGCACAATGAAAACAGGTTGGGTACAAGATAATGGAAATTGGTACTATTTACAATCTAATGGTGCAATGGCAGTAGGAAAACATTTCATTGATGGTAAATGGTATTCATTCAAAGATAATGGCGTTATGATGTAACAAAGGGTTTTTTATTGAATAAATGACATCAGATATCTATTTTAAGATATTTCTATAATGAAAAAAGACACCTGTGAGGGTGTTTTTTTTCATCCCTCTGATTAATCTAGGAAGAATAACTTTTATAACAATAATGGGTAGTAAGTACTCTTAAGTTGATGGCGATGTGGTGCTACCCCACGTCCATCAACTTAAGAAAAATAAACGCCCCAAAACGAAAAAAATAAGCGGACTTCTGAAAATAACTATCTGTAGAGAAAGAAAATTTTTATTTAGGGGGTATATTAAAACCTTAGCTTGATAGCGATGTGGGGCGGGACCCCTTATAAGTGATATTCAAATGACTAAACGAGGTAAATATCTCAGAATTTTTCTATTTATTTTACCAAGTAAAGTAATATTTTATCTGAATATTCTTTACGTTATTGAATTTAAATGGGTTATAATGCAAATTAAGAGTTGAGTTACCCAATAAGTCTGTAAAAATGGAGGTTATATTGATGATTTCAAAAAACGAACTAAATTTTAGTCTCTTGGCAGAAACACAATTAGCTTCTCCAATGTTTAAACAGAAAGCATACGATATTTACAAAGAACTACGTGCCTTTCAACCTGTTTATCCTTTATCTCTATGCGAACAAGGACAAGGGTGGCTTATTACGAGATATGAAGATGCTATGGCTTTATTAAAAGATGCAAGATTAATGAAAAATTTTGAGAATGTATTTAGTAAAAAAGAGGACGTTAAAGTTCCTTTTTCGCTAGAAAATAGGGAGCTTTTAAGAAATCATATGTTAAACTCAGATCCCCCCGACCATCACCGTCTACGGTCACTTGTTCAAAAAGCATTTACTCCTCAGATGATTTTGCAACTTGAATGTCGAATTCAACATATCGCTGATGCTCTATTAAATAAAGTTGAACACACTCATTCAATAAATCTTGTAAACGATTATGCCTTTCCCTTACCCATTATGGTAATTAGTGAAATGTTAGGAATTCCTCTTGAAGATCAGCATAAATTTAGAATTTGGTCACAGGCGATCATTGATACTCCACTTCGACTAGAAGATGTGCAAAAAAATAATCAAAAATTAGAAGAATTCGCTGAATATATACAGTATTTAGTTTATAAAAAAAGAAAAAATCCTACAGACGATTTAATCAGTGCACTAATACAAGCGGAAAGTGAAGGAATAAAATTAAATGCATCAGAGTTATACTCGACAATTACGTTGCTTATTGTTGCTGGACATGAAACAACTGTAAACCTAATTGCCAATATGACACTAGCATTGTTAGAGCATCCAGTTCAATTACAAAAGCTTCTTCAAAACCCTGATTTAATCGATTCAGCTATTGAAGAAGCGTTACGATTTTACAGCCCCGTTGAATTAACTACTATACGTTGGACAGCAGAACCGTTTACAATGCATGGCCAAGATATTCAATCAAAAGATAGGATTATTATTTCACTAGCATCTTCTAACCGTGATGAAAAAATTTTTTCAAACGCTGATGTTTTTGATGTTACAAGAAAAAATAATCGTCATATTGCATTTGGTTATGGTAGTCACTTTTGTCTTGGAGCATCACTTGCTCGTTTAGAATCAAAAATCGCAATTTCTACATTATTACGCCGTATGCCAAATTTACAGATTCAAGGTGAAAGAGAGCAAGTGAAATGGAAAGAAAGCTATCTAATGAGGTCATTAGAAGAATTACCTTTACAACTTTAATTAGTATAATTGTTAATAAATGGTAAGTTAAAAAGCCGCTCTCCATAGTTTAGGAGAGAACGGCTTTTTTGCGAGCGGTACCCGGTTTTATCAATTAAGAGATTTGTAATCCCAAAAGAAAAATAATTTCGTTTTGGGGCTGTTATAAAATAATTAAGTTGATGGACGTGTGGTGCTACCCCATACCTATCAAGCTAAGGTTTTAATATACCCCCTAAATGAAAATTTTCTTTCTCTACAGATAGTTATTTTGAGAAGTCAGCTCATTTTTTCATTTTAGGGGTGTTTACTTCTCTTAAGTTGATGGATATGCGGCTGAACCCCTATCTCGTTTTCGTTAGCTTGATGGCGATGGGTAAAGTACCCAATATATAATTTATAAAAACGTTATCCTTTCTTAGAAAGCAGTAAAGAAAGAATAACGTTTTTTATTTTTGAAATTGTGTGATTCCTTAATACAAAAGAATCTAATTAGTTAATAACATATTGAATTACATGTTATTTTGCATTTTTTCAATACCTAATGATACGTCTTTCTTGGTATGCGCAATCCAAGCTATATGACCATCCGGTCGAATCCAAACTGCATCTATTTTTTCTAACTCAGAATGTTGTATTTGTCCTACAATCACTCTTATATGTGAATCAATGTTTATTTTATCTACCATATCTACATAAGAAGGATGTATCAATAAAATGAACTTCCCATCATGCATCACTTCATAGAGTGTGTGATTGTTCTGATCTTGTGCATAAATAGAAAAATTGGGACATCTTTTTCCTAGCCATGGATGTTTTTCGGAATTATGCATCGGTGGATACATAATTCCTAGGCCACTAACTTTTTTAGCTAAATCTTGATTCACTTCTGGGTATGTGAGCAAGTGAGAAAATAGCTCTCTTAGTTCCATTCCAGCATTTGAAAAGTTCATCATTAATTGTTCTTGCGCTTGTGTCTCTTTTAAAAATTTTTTTCCTACAGCATGTCGTTCAATATGGTAACTTTCTAATAGGTTTTCATATTTTTTCTGTTTTATAGCTAATCCCAATTTCCATCCTAAATTAAAAGCATCTTGTAAACCTACATTCAAACCTTGTCCGCCTGCAGGCAAATGAATATGTGCCGCATCACCTGCTAAGAATACACGCAAATGTCGATAAGTATCTGCTAATTTGGTTGCATTTCCAAAACGAGAAAGCCAAATCGTTTCCTTAATTTGAATGCGTTTACCTGTAATACGATAAACACTATCCATAAGCTCTTCTTCTGTGACAGCAATTTGTACAGGTGTATGTTGATGTACAGGATCTACAATCGCAAAACGAAATACTCCAGGAGCAATCGGTACCATCATTACTATCCCATTTATATTTGATGTAGAGAAAAATGGATTATCTGGAATATCTTCTAAAATCACATCGCCCAATATAGCAGTGGCTGTAGTATCCGTTCCACTAAATGGTATCTGCGATAATTCGCGTACGATGCTTCTTGCACCGTCAGCGCCTATCACATATGGAACTTCTAATTTATATATATTTTCTCTTTGCTCTATTTCTAGCTGTACGAATGTTTCATACTGGTTTAAGTTCTTCACAGTATGCCCTCGTTTAATGTCCACACCTAATTCTAATGCACGTTCTTCTAATATTTCTTCTGTAATAGATTGAGGAATAAAAAGTGTGTAAGGAAAATCAGTACCTAAATCTTTGAAGTTTAATCGTGTTTCTAGGGCAGCAAAATGACCTGTATTTAATTGTTTTCCTCGAGATAAAAACCTATTTTCAATGCCTCTCATAGCCATCAATTCTAAGGAGCGAGGGTGTAGTGTCATTGCTCTAGAATTTCGTATACGATCCACTCTTCTTTCCAACACAACAACTTTTATACCTTGAATAGCTAATTCACATGCGGTCATTAATCCTACTGGACCACCACCAACAACTGCTACATCATAATGATTTCCCATGTCATGTCCTCCATTTATTTGATTGATTAGGACTAATCGTACAAAAACATGTACATATAATAGATTCCCAGTTAATAAATATTATGTGTTATGTATGCAAGTATACCGCATTTTTGTTTCTCTGGAAACAAAAATGCACTTAGAATATGAAAAATGAGTTGATAAATTCGTTGTTCCCCAATGTATTGAATTCTCATAAACATTATGGAAAGATAAAATTTTCGTTTGGGGAACATCTAATTTCTTAGGTTGATGGGCATGATGGTGACCCCTATTTGCAAGTCTTTTGTAACATTTATGAAAGGAATTTGAAAGAAACATAAACTAAGATGAACTTATAAACATGAATTATCCAGAATATAAAAGGAGCATGAAAATGACTACAAAGAAGAAAAACATGAAAAAAACAAAAAAAATAGTACAGGCTTTAACATTAGCTAGCACTGTTGTTGGTGGATCATTAGCATTTAGTTCTTCATCTGCACATGCTGACTCTCTAAAAGCAATAGAAGACATTGGAAACGGTGCAAAAGTTATGACCAGTTTGGATACAACTTATCATAGTGATGCTAACATAAAGAATTCAATTAAAGTTTCATTTATTGATGATCCAACTGTTGATAAAAAATATGCTGTTGTTTCTACGGAAGGAAGTAACATTGGTTCAAATTTAAAATATATCAATAATAGTTATTATGATGCTGATATGCTTTGGACGTCGGCTTTTAAAACAGGATTAGAAATTACAAGTAATGATAGTGCAGCATTTTATAAAGTTTTGCCTAAAAATTCTATAGAAACAAAGAATGTAGCTTCTACAGTTGCATATAATATAGGTGGCGGTGTGGAAGTTAAACAAGAAAGTGGAGCTGGAGCTAGTGCAACAGCTGGTGCATCTTGGTCAACTACTGTATCATATGACCAATCGGATTATAAAACATTTCTAGAAAATAGTACGAATAGAAAAGTAGATTGGAAAGTTGCTTTTGATAAATTTTATAATGGAAATGGATTTTACGATAGAGATTCATTCAGTAGTATCTTTAATGGTAACCAATTGTTCATGGTTACAACGTCTGGAGCTCGATCTGCAATAGATAATTTAGTACCTCAAGATAAACTGCCAAGTTTAACAGCATATGGTTTTCAGCCAGGCACAATTGCCATTATAACTGCAGATAAAAATGAAGATTCAACTGATTTATCTGTAAAGCATAGTAGGGAACAAGATAAATACGGTTTACTAAAACCAACAGGATGGAAAGGATTTAATACAAAAAATATTGAACTCAATGAGCATGAAAACACATCTGTAGATCATTATCAAATTGATTGGAAAAATAATAAAATCGTTCACAAGTAAAAGTAAACGATTCAATTACTGATTGTGTTGCAGTATTCATAAATACTCAATAATGAATGCATATAAAAATCGGTTCTTATGAAAGTAATCTATCAAACTAGGTTCATATTTTATCATCTTCCCTCTTCTCATTTGTATAAATCTTGATATTCTGTCAATACTCTTGATGACATGATACTTTTCCAATCCCTCTTGGAAAGCCGAGCAGTTAGCTTTTGCTAGCTGATTTTTTGTTCCTCAACATCAAACAAAATTAACTGAAGTCGCTTCTTATCATTTCCACAACACCTTTCATAGATTGTTTAGAAAGAATAACGTTTTTTTGTACTTAGGGGTAGTGAAAATTCTTAAGTTGATGGACATGGCCTCACCATATCGAAAAAAGAAAATTGTACGTTTAGACACAATTCGGACACATTTCGAGGCGTTGGTGTACGTTAAGGCTATTTTTCAGCTAAATAAGGACTATTTGGCACTGGGAAATCAATATTTTTTAAAATGTCAACTGGAATATTACTTTCATAATAGGAAAAGTAAACAGGTGTTTATAAAGGTATACCTTTACAGATGCATAGAAACCTATAAAAAACCGCGTCTATAAATTGTAACTTTAGGAGATAATTTGCATAGTTTTTTAATGATAAATTGCATATAAAAAAGAGAAATCTATAAAATTATAGACTTCTGTTGCTTTTAAATAAAGTCACGGTGTTTTTAAAAAAGACGCGATGTTTTGAATAAAGTCGCGACGTTCATAAAAAAGTTGCGATGTTTTGCCCCTTTGGATCTGTTTATCTAAAGGGGTGTTTTTATTGTTCCATTAAAAAAAATGTTTTAGACTATAGAAAAAAGTATTAGACTGTTAAAAAATAGTTGTAGACTGAAAAAGTGTTTCTGTACATGAAAGCACCTTTTTAGTATGATCACCTAGAAATTAGGAAACTAACTAGATTCTTAAATAATCCCACATTTTCTCAGTGCATAGTCGATTCCGTCTTCACTGGACTCTTTCGTGACGAAATCTGCAACCGCTTTTAATTGTTCATTGCCATTTCCCATAGCAATCCCTAGTCCTACTAATTCCAACATGTCTATATCATTTCCACCATCTCCAAACGCAATAGCTTCTGATTTATCAATGTCAAAATACTGTAAGACTTTTTTTATTGCTAAAGATTTGGATACTTCTTCTTGTAATACATTTAATATAAAAGGGTGCCATCTGCTAAATGTTAAATGTGGGAACTTGTGAATGTATTTCTTCACCGTTTCATCGGTAGCATACAAACACATCAAATAAACCTCTTGATTATAAATATGTTTATTTATAGTTGGATAATCATTTAATGACAACGTTTCACTCAATGCTGCTAGTATTTTTTTATCTTTTATACCATTCATACTAAAATCTTCTGTAAAGAATGATAGCCCGTTATTTTCAACATATGAAAATTCAACCACTTCACGAATAATGCTTTTATCCATTGGTACTTTATGAAGAACTTCTTGATTATGCTTCACATAAGCTCCATTCGCTGTGATAAACGTATCTACTCCTAATTTTCTTATTTCATTGCACATGGATAACGGTCTTCCTGTTGCTGCAACTACCCTTAATCCTTTATTTTTTAGTGCTTTTATAGCTTCTTTAGTATTATCTGAAATACGACCATTTTCATGGTGTGTAAGGGTTCCATCAACATCAAAAAATACAATTCTATAATCCATAAGATAGCTCCTTTAATAATTAATAAATAAGTTATAAGGTAAGTACCTGAAATTAAAAATAATCAGAAAATTACACCATTCTAATAATATAATAAGGATAAATATGTTAATAAGCAACATTTCTAATGAGATTATATTTAGTTTATACGGATAAAATAAATTACTAAATTTACATCTTACTTTGCCAGGTAATCATACTTGTCTCAATAGGGGATATCTAGTCTAATACTTTATTTTAATAACACTTCTTTTTCCTAAATAAAAACTATTTATCAGTCTAAATCCTTATTTTATTAAAACAGGAAAATAAGAATAGAGAAATGCCATTAAATCAGTAATACTCAGTCTAAAATATTTTTTTAATCAAACATTTATAATGGAAAGTGAAAAGAAGATCTGAACTGAAAGGCGGATTAAGGAAATGTTGAGTAGCAATAAAATTACGGTTCTGTTGCAAAGTTTCCTACATAAAGCTACACTCTAGAAAATAGGATATAGGAGAATCAGACATGAGGTATTTTAAAGGAAAACAATTCAAGAGAGATATTATTTTAGTAGCTGTCGGCTACTACTGCCGTTTTTCTTTAAGTTATCGCGATGTATCTGAAATCCTGAAAGAACGTGGTATTTCAGTTCATCCAACAACCATCATGCGATGGGTGCATGAATATGGAAATCTCATCTATCAAATTTGGAAAGTAAAAAATAAATCTGCACGCTTATCTTGGCATTTGGATGAGACTTATATCAAAGTTAAGGGAGAATGGTGTTATCTCTATCGTGCAATTGATAAAGATGGACACACATTGGATATTCAACTTCGTAAAAAACGGGATCATCAGGCTGCCTATGCCTTCATGAAAAGATTAGTAAAACATTTTGGAGAACCAACGGTTCTCACTACAGACAAAGCGCCGGCATTACTTTGTGCATTTAACAAATTAAGAAAACAAGGATTTTATCAAACTACAATCCATTGTACAATCAAACATTTAAACAATCTTATTGAACAGGATCATAGATATGTAAAGAGACGTTTTGCCAAATCCGCAGGATTTCAAAATCTTCGTCATGCTTCACGTACGATAAACATACTAAGATTAGTAGTGTAGACCAAGGCATTGGTTCGCACTACTATTTTTTATATAGTAGAAGTGAAGAAAGGGCCGTGATTCCTTTAGGATTTAGAATCCGTACGATAAACTGGCCTTCTTCTCTTACCTTATTTGAATCAGTTTTTAGTGTGTTGGTCCTCGAGATCGTGTATAAGAAATGGGAATCGATAAGTGTAAGTTGAAGACTTCAATTCCACCTAAGGAGGAACTATATGAAACACGTAATTGCATTTGATATCAGTATGGGTAAAAGTTATATGGTAATTTATAATGAGCAGAAACAATGTGTATTTGAAAGTGAAATCAAACATTCTAAGCCTGAATTTGAAAAGCTACATGAAAAGATACATGAGCTTACAGATGAAACTGGTGAATCACCTGAAATTGTGTTCGAAGCAACAGGTATCTATTCCAGGCAGCTAGAGCGATTCATGCAAAATAATCAGTATACATATTGTTTATTGAGCCCATTAGAAGCCAAACTGCAATGTGATTCTTTGCGGATTCATAAGACAGACCGAAGCGATGCACACCGATTGGCTCTCACTCATTTCACAGTTACCCGAAGGGTATCTACTGGAACTGATAACTTATTCTATCAGTTAAAATCTCTTTCTAGATTGTATAGCGAATTGGACAGTGAATTATCGATGATTCGTGGCCGTATGCATAAAGTGATCCAATTGACATTTCCTGAATTGGAAAAAATGTTTACCAGTAAATCTGATTTATTTTTAAATTTTGTTCAACTATTTCCTCATCCAGATTGTGTTTTAGGTCTTTCTAAAACCATTATAAAAAATCGTATTCGTGCCAACACCAATAAAAAAATATCAACTATCACGGCGGAGAAAAAAGCACTTCAGGTACTTGAAATAGCGAAAACTTCCTATCCAGCTGTTTCTCAGAACGATGTTCTGTGTGATCAACTCAAATTGTACGCAAGACGTTATCAAGAGCTTCTTCACCAAAAAGAATGCTGTATTAACAAGATGGTGCATATAGCCGGACAACGTGCAGAATACAATATCATTCTTAGTCTTCCTGGAGTTGGACTGAATACTGCCATACGCTTAATGGCTGAAATAGGAGATATTACTCGTTTCACCAGTAATAAGCAACTCAATGCATTTGCTGGTATTGATATACGTCGTTTTCAATCAGGTAAAACCTGTTTTAAAGATAGAATCAATAAACGTGGAAATAAACATTTGCGGAAGCTCATGTTCCTCATCATCCAGAACATGATTAAACAACGACGTTACGGACAAAATCATATTGTTGAGTATTACGATAAACTAAAAACGCAACCTTATAACAAATGTCATAAAGTTGCGTCCATTGTATGTGTAAATAAGTTATTGAAGCTCCTCTTCTATCTCATTACACATAATATATACTATGATTATCGGTTAACCACCTGAAATCATAGTTTCATTCATCATATCATATTCTCCCCCCTAGTAAAAAAATGAATACATATTAGGGGTATTTGTTTTGCAATATAATTGCCATAAAATCTCCGACATTTAATGAATTAGAACTCTGAAAAACAGTTGACTAATCGTAAGAAAAGGTATCGAGACCATTCATGCCCTATATAAACAAAGACGAAGTCTTCAAAGAGACTCCGCCTTTTCAACGTACAATGAACTTCAACAATTACTAGCTACTTCCTAAACATTGTTCCTCATTTACCAACCTGTTTATACTTTTTTCAAACTTTGCAACAGAACCGGTGGCGTGCATCATCTAGTTAGCCAGCATTTGCGGAGATAGGGCGGTGCCTAATCGGGCAAAATGCTGTTCTTGCCGATAGAAGGATAGCTGTCCAGTTTGACTTCACATCTAGCGGCGATAGGTGATGGTTTCTAACGTGGGTTTGGCCGAGGCAGACGAAGTGTGTTCCTCCGTTTGGTCAAATAAATTCATTTACCTACGACACAACAAGCAGACCAATCCCAAGATTAGAAAGAAAAAATCTGTGATATACTAATGAGCAGTAATACGAAATGAACTAACGGGCGGGGATACACATGAAATTGGAGCGATTGATCTCCATAATCTACAAGCTGCTGAATCACGAAGTTTTGTCTGCCTCCATGCTGGCTGAAGAGTTTCAAGTTTCCCAAAGAACCATCTATCGGGATATCGATGTGATCTGTGCTGCGGGTTTCCCGGTCGTATCGTATCAGGGATCTAATGGCGGATATGGCATGATGGACGGATACAAAATGGATAAAAGCCTGCTCGGTTCTTACGATGTCAATTCCCTGATTACTGTTCTCAGAAGCCTCTCCACTGTGTTTGAAGACAAGCTTGCGCAGGGGACCATCGAAAGACTGCAGACGATTGGACCGGAGCATCACGTCACGAGTCTGTCCGTGGACTTGGAAACCCACCGCACGGAGCCCGACGCGCTTCGCCATTTACGCACATCCATTATCCAGCAAAATATCGTCCGCTTTGATTATATCAATGCAAGGAATGAACGCACGACCCGTGATATGGAACCGCTGAGGCTTCATTTTAAATATCGTAATTGGTACATTTATGGGTTTTGTCGAACTCGGCGAGATTATCGGGAGTTCCGACTGTCTCGGTTGATGAATTTGTTCGTGACACAGGAAACTTTTCAACCGCATCACGAGGTGCCGGAAGAGGTTGCTTTGTCAAACAAGGGATGGCAAGATCAGTTGGAGGATGTAGTGATCCGGGTGGGGAAGGAGGCTTTGGTGGAAGCGATGGATCAGTTTCACCAGGTTGATAAGCAATTTCATGCCGATGGAAGTATGACGATGCGAATTCCTGTTTATAAGCCATTGAGAGCACGATGGCTCTGGTCCATTCTGCTAAGTTTTGGAAGTGGTGCCGAAGTCCTGGAGCCCCTAGCACTGCGTGGAATCATCAAAGAACAACTTCAAAATACGCTCAAACTTTATGAAGATATATGACAGACTGTTGTCATATATCTTTTTTTATTATAACTATAGGAACAAAATCAAATCCATGATAAGTCAAAAGGAGACGATACGAATTATGAATCATCCAATAGCAATGTATAACTACCACATATGGGCCAACCAAACGATTCTTGGGAGAATCAAGGAACTCCCGTCCTCTGTGCTGAGTCAAGAAGTGAACAGCTCGTTTCCCACCATCGCCCATGCCCTTAGTCATATCTATGCGGTTGATAAGATGTGGTATCTGGTTTTAACAGGCAATGGAATGCAAGAGGCGCTGCAAGCATGCATACCATTGAATGAGAGTATCCTGTCTTCTGTAGATGAATACGCTCATAACTTTGCCGAGTTAGCGGAACAATACAGAGAATGGTTCCGAAGCCAGACCGATTTGGAGCAAACCATTCTGCTTGACAATCCATTTGCCAGCATCCGCCAAACACGGTTGTCGGAAATTGTACTGCATGTGGTCAATCACGGGACCTATCACAGGGGCAATGTTTCTACAATGTTGCGTCAGTTGGGCCACGCATCTACCATGAACGACTATTCACTTTTTTGGTATCAGGAATCTGTGGAATCAATTTAATCTCTGACGTCGAGAGAGTATGTCGATGATATCCAGTGCAGTTTTCTGTACAACGGACAGGAGAACTTCGATATGATGAAATGACAGCATCAGTATCTAAATCCTCAGCAAGAACGTATAAAAATCGTTTTTGTACCTTGGTTAAAGCACTGGAGGTTGCTTTGAATTTAATCAATTCAGTCTAAAAAGGTCGATATTTCTGAGAACAGAGAAATCCACCTTTTTACTGCTTGTAAAATGAATATATGCATCCTTATACCCTCTTGCTCATAACTTCAATATTGACTAGAGTCAAAGGTTATATAATGAATATAATTACTTTCCATACTTAGAAAGGAGAGGGTTTTATCTATGGAAATTGAAAATCTAATTCCAGTAAAATCGAGAGAAGATTTAAGGGTTTGGCTACAAGAAAATTGTAAAACTGAAAAATTTTGTTGGGTAGTAGTTAGTATGAAGCCAACCCCAGATACGTTGCTATATTTGGACGCGGTCGAAGAATCTTTGTGCTTTGGATGGATTGATGGAGTCAAAAAGAAAATATCTGAAACCCAACTGGCGCAGAGACTGTCTCCTAGAAGCAAAAAAAGTTCATGGACTGAATTGAATAAAGAACGTGTCCGCCGCCTCGAAAAGTTGGGATTAATGAAAGACGAGGGAAGAAGGGTACTTCCTGATATGGATTACGATTCTTTTAAAATAGATAGGGTTATAGAGGAAAGGCTAAAAGAGGACGGGCAAGTATATGAGAATTTTTTGGCATTTCCGGCTCTTTATAAAAGAGTTCGGATTGACACGATACAAAGCAATAAAAATCAGCCAGAATTATTTAAGAGTAGATTAGACAAATTTATAACGAACACTAAAGAAAATAAAATGTACGGTCAATGGAATGATAATGGACACCTACTAGATTATTAAGATGCGCTAGATCGAATAGAGATAAATTGTTTGTTAAGTTGGTGCTATAAGTGAGCGTCAATAACCCACCCCTATCGGCTGAACCCATATCTATGAAACATTGAATTCTCAAGTTTATAAGGGTGAGCTTGATTATTTTATTTTTAATGTATTTTAGAGGTGTTTTTTAGGCATACGGCAACAAATTCTTCTTTTTTGAGCCACTCGGCAATTTTCATAGTTTTTAAGGCATTTTACTATACCGAATACGAAAAAACTATAAAAATGGGATTATAAAGTACATTTATCTTCAGTGGCTCCAAATGTAAAGAATCGTTGCCGTATGCCATCTTTTCTTTAACGTAAAGAGAATAGGTTGATTTGTGTCTAAAATGTGTCTAAACGTACAATTTTCTTTTTTTGATATGGTGACCCCATGCCCATAAACTTAAGAATTTTCACTCCCCCTAAGTACAAAAAAACGTATTTCTTTCTAATATCGTTTTTAAATAAAGTCACGGTGTTTATAAAAAAGTTGTGATATTTTATCTCCTTTAATTAAGAAATTCTAAGTAGGTCTTAATCAAACATCTTTTAAAAATGGAATGTCTATTCCAAAAAAAAAACGAATCCTTTTTCAAAATAGATGCGTTTTTTTATCGTACAATATAAGTTTACAAAGTATTTTTGATCGAACTTTTTTATAAAGTTTCACAAATACTCCATACAAAAATTTTAGCTACATGGTTCTTCCAGTTTTTTTAGCTTATTCTCCACTCTTATAAACATACTGATTATTAGTAATAGCATAGCTCCCATAATTAAAAGTATTGCAGTGGAAGGGTTATTTAAAAACAGGCTAATAATACTTCCTAGTATAATAATTATAACTCCATTTTGTGTCATGATTTCAGAGCTATACCTATTTCCAGCTTCCCAAAGTTTCATGTTTTTCATAGACCTAGTTGTTCGATAGCCAAATATTGCATTAATATCTGTTGGTGGTCTTTTTTTCAATAGTAATGAAGTTGATATAAAGATAATTCCAATTACCATACTTACTCCTATATTCACAAGACTGTATATCATTTTAACCATCTCCATAAAATGTTATTATAAACTAATTATACCATTTTAATGGTGTTTTGTGGCGGCACTCTGACATTTATAAAATCACTATTTGTGGCTTTAAAATAAAGTTACGACGTGTAAAAAGAGATGCGATGCTTGTTACTTTGCTTCTTTCAATTAAAGAATTCTAAGGGATTTTTAATCAAACTTTTTTATAAAAGGGGAAAGTTCATCCCAAAAGAGAGGAATCCATTTTGATTAATCTTTTTTCTTAGTCCTATGCCCATAAACTTAAGAGATTTTAATACTCTTAAGTACAAAAAAACGTTATTCTTTCTAAACAAGCTATATTAGAAAGGATGACGTTTTCTTATGAATCTCTCGATTCAAGATGAGCTACAACCATTTGCGAAAGAATTACAGCGATATGTTACACCTGTATTTTTAGAAGAACTTGCAAGAGAAATCGGATTTATAAAGCGAAAACGTAAGTTTTCCGGCTCGGATTTAGCTAATATTTGTATTTGGGTCAGTCAACGGATGGCAAGTGATCCCTTAGTCCGATTATGTAGTAGGCTTCATGCAGCTACTGGTACTTTACTCAGCCCTGAGGGCTTAAATAAACGTTTAAATGCGAAAGCAGTTTTGTTTTTAAAACATATTTTTTCTTTACTATTACAACAAAAGGTATGTGAACAAACGCAAATTTCTAACCGTCTCTTTTCTTATTTCCAACGAATCCGTATCCTAGATGCCACCGTATTTCAAGTGCCAAATACTTTAGAGAATGTATATCCAGGCTCTGGAGGATGTGCCCAAGCAGCTGGAATCAAAATTCAATTAGAATATTAGACTCGTTTATAATTTAAGCTAATGTTAAAAAAATATTATATTCTAATGTTATAATTAGGTGTATAAAAAACATTAAAGGAATGGATATATATCATACAGACTATCAATATTAGACACTTAACTGATATCTGTTTAACATATCAACAGTCTAGATTTTATGTTAAGAGAATACCTAATGATTTCTTATCTATTGCAAAGAAGCGGTTCGCTATACCAGCAGAAGATCATATTTTCGCTTTTTTAAGTTGTAGTCTTTTTAATACTGGAAAAGCTGGTGTTTATTTCACAAGTTCAGGATTATATTGGAAAAATTGTTTTTTAGCTAAAGGGAATATACAGTGGAAACAATTATCTCAAGTACAAAAAATTGAGTGTACCAATGGGACATCTCTTTCTTTTGACTCGCAAGAGATGTTTAGTATTGGTGGAAGTGACTATCCAATAACATTATTTAAAGAATTAATTGAAACCATTAGAGATTCATTCCATCATTCAAAAAGTTATGATATCCAGCCTATAATACAGGTTAATCATATACAAGAAACATGTATCCTTTTTGAAGTATATGGTGAATTGTTAGAAGAAGATAATGGTTTATATGCAAATAATCATATTCCTATAAAAAAACATAAAAGTATTCTAAGTATGTTCTTCCGAATGACGAAGAAATTATTGCTTTCTTAGATACCTCTCTCCTGGGTAGTTTGGGTAGGAGTGCAACTGGTATTCTGGTATGTAAATCAGGAATATACTTTAGAGAAAACTTTGTAAGCTTATACTTTCCTTGGTATATTTTTCGCAATACTCCTATTACCTTAATCTCATATGAATTAGAAATTGGAAAAGGGAATAGATTTCACATTAGAGATTGCGGTATGCCCAGTAAAGAAATTTTATTATTCCTAAAAAAATTACAACAAAAAATTAACATGGTATACGACGAGGGTACGAATCAATTGAATGCATAGTTGCTATTTCTAAGATACAAATATATAAAAGAAAAAAGATACTTACACATAGAGAGTATCTTTTTTAGTCTACAACCATTTTTCAACAGTATAATACTGTATTCTATAGTCTAAAACATTTTTTAATGAAACAGTATTAGACTTTCTTAAGTTGATGGGCATGTATGGTGACCCCTATTAAGAATTCTATAATAAATGTTTGATTTCTAGCACAGCTTGGTAACCAAAATAAATACCAAAACCAATTAAAATAATACCTGCTGAAATGGAAATCCATTTCATAACAACACGATTTACAAAGCGTCTACCTAAATGAATGGATGTAGCCATAAATAAATCCCACAACATAATACCTGCAAAAATAGCTGTACTATACCATAGAGCCTGTTCTTTCCCAATCGTATTTATTGCATTAGTGAGAACTGAACCATAAATCCCTATCCAAAATACAATGTTTAGTGGATTTGAAATAGCAATGGCGAATCCGGATAGAAAGGATTTGAAGGGATGTTCCTTTTCGCCTGTTAAAGAATGCTGTACTTGTTTAGGAGCATCTTTAATACTTTCATATCCTAAGTAAAGCATTGTAACAAAACCAAAAATCCAAATACAAAGTTGGGCAATTGGAGTCGTTAGATATGTCGAAACACCAAAATAAATTAGTAACATCATAATTATATCTGCTGACATTGCGCCTACTCCTACCAACCAGGCACTCCAAAAACCATTCTTTATTCCTTTATTTATTTGAGCTACATTAATTGGACCTACAGGAGCAGAAAGAGAAACTCCTAACAATATATAGCTAAATATCATGCTAATCATATTTCTTTGCGCCTGTAATAGGACATCTTACTACACTTTCATCATTCGTCTCGGGTAACATATATTGTCTCCATTCGTATGAATCTTTTGTACCATAATCACCTATATCAGGGTGAATTGAAATGTCATCATATGCTAACAATCGTTTTCTAATGACTTTACGAACTTGTTTCCCTTGTTTTGTATCGCCTGTAATATCATCCAGGGTTCCTCGAGGTTGTAAAGTAATTTCGAGACCAGTGTCTGTGTATCTACTCTTTCTCTCATCATAAATAGGAGCTCTACAGACCACAAATATGGGTTCACCCGCAAAACAAAATTCCCACTTAGCATGATAAGGGTCTGTTGGTATCTCTGGATTCCATGGTTCAGGGTCATGTTTTATTAAAAATTGTAGTACATTCCAGAATTGTTTTTTATACTCTTCAGCCATCAATTGTTTATCTGAAGGCTTGAAAAATATTACGAGTGTAGTTCGTTTTGCAATTTGTTGATATGTTTTTATATATTCATAAATCCCATCTCTAAGTTTCATTAACTCTCTTTCATCATAGGCCGAATCGGCAAATAAATATCTGGACCATCCATGTTTCTCAGAATCTACTGCAAAATAACAAGGGAATGGCTTAGAATTATCCATAATGCTAGTATGAAAATTATTGAAAGATTGTATTTTCCAATCTTCTAAGAAGTCTATACTTTGTTCTTTAAGAATTCTTTTTTGATCATACAAATAAGATTTGGTAGATTGTATTACCATTCTAGCTCCTCCTTAGTATGCCTATAAATTTATTATTTTTTCTCATAAAATAAAATACTATTTTTCACTATATCTAAAATTTTATCGATATCTTTTGTGTGTATTTCAATTGTTAGCTCAGGTACGCCTGGAGATAGTAGAAACTTATTATAGTTATAAATTTTTCGATCTATAACTAGGGTAATTTCCTCTTGATATCCGAATGGTGCTACACACCCAGGAACACAAGAAGTTTTTTCAATTAACTCTTCTTCTGAACAAATAGAAATTCTCTTGCCTGTTAGCTCTTTCATAAGTTTTGAATCTAATTTTTCTCCCTCAATGGTAACAAGTACATAATTGTTTCCAGATTTGTCTTTTAAAAATAAGCTTTTACTTGGGACTCCTTCCAAGTTGAATCTTTCTCTAATCTTTCTATCTGTATCATAATTTAAAATTGGTTCATGTTCATATTGTGAATAAGGTATATCGGCTTCTTCTAAAAGTTGTATTACTTGATTATACATATTCATTCTCCTTTTGCATTTTTTTTACTGAATAATACGCTTTTTATATCTATATAACTAATATTTTCTTAATAGTTCCAAATAAACAATTGGAGATACTTAGATTAATGGTAATAATAAGCATTTACCCCTTAATATTCTATATTAGGAATATATCACAACTTTTTTGCTGTTTTTAAAAATTTTAAACTTTTCTTATGTAATAAAGTATTGATAAATATTTTTCTGATTTCTTTTCGGGTTTTGAGTGTCTCTAAATGAAAACTCTTACGCAAAAAAGACCACTTAAGGAAATTAGTGTTCTTTTTTTATTTCATTTTGGAGGAATGTATTTTAGTGAAAAATCTTGTTTATCTTGTAGCTACTCCATCAGTAAAAGGGGTACCGCCACATCGCTATCAAGCTAACAAAATAAAATAACCCCTAAAATGAAAAAATACGCTATTTATAATGTTGCTTTTAAATAAAGTCACGGTGTTTTAAAAAAAGATGCGATGTTTTGAATGAAGTTAAACCGTTTGTAAAAATGTTTAATCAAAATCCTGTCCTGAAAAGCTGGACTTTATTCTCTCCTGGTATTAATGAGTAAAAGGAATTTCGTATTGAAATGAGAAATAATACATTATTATCTATTAATGAAGGAGAAAAGACAAAACGAATAGCATTAATTTAATAAAATGAGGAGGATTATTTTGAGCAATCGAGTTTTAAACCTTACTAAAGCAATTCATAACATAATAGATGAACAATTTTCTGGAGCTATTTACATCAAGGATAACAATGAAGTCTTATTTGAATCAGCATTTGGTTATGCGAACAGGGCTGATAAAAAATTGAATACTGTTCATACACGCTTTGGAATTGCATCTGGCTGTAAGTTGTTTACAGCTGTTGCTATTTGCCAACTCGTTGAAAAAGGTTTATTATCATTTGGAACTCGTCTTGAAGATTGTTTGAACATAAAATTTCCGCATTTTAACAAAGACATAACAATTCATCACCTTTTGACTCACACTTCTGGAATACCGGACTATTTTGATGAACAAGTAATGGATAACTTTGAAGACCTTTGGAAACAAACACCTATGTATCTTTTGAATGACGTAAAAGATTTTCTTCCTTTATTTCAAAAGGAGAATATGATGTTCCAACCTGGAGATAAATTCCACTACAATAATGCTGGATTCATTGTTTTAGGTTTAATCGTAGAACAACAATCAGAACTTTCTTTTACCAACTATATTGAATCAAATCTCTTCCAACGATGTGGTATGAGTGATTCAGGATATTTTCCTTTAGATCAACTCCCTAAAAACACTGCCTATGGGTACATAGATAATAAAGATGGAACATGGAGAACGAATATCTACTCTATTCCGATAAAAGGTGGAGCTGATGGGGGTGCTTTTATCACACCATCAGATATGATCAAATTTTGGGAAGCATTGTTTAATCATCAGCTTTTGAGTAAAGAATGTACAGAAATACTTTTGAATTCACAAATCCATGTTAAAGATGGGGTAGATTATGGATATGGACTTTGGATCACTAAAAATGAAGAATCTATAATTAAGTATCATGTAATGGGATATGACCCTGGCGTAAGCTTCCATTCTGCTTTTTATCCTAAGTCAGGAATCAAGATAGTATTACTTTCAAATAAAAGTTCCGGATCCTTTGAAGTAATGAAGGGAATTGAAGAAATTTTTGAGATATAATCAAACTTTTTTATAAAATAATGATTCAATTGAATATATTAAGAGCGTGTTTTGATCAATCTTTTTTCAAAACACGCTCTTTCTTTTTGAGCATTTATCAAGGTTATTAGTATCAATTTGATCAATCTTTATTCCAAAGCTACACGCCATCAAGCCAATGACAACAAATATCTCATAACAAAAGATTTTTTTAAGTTAATGGATGTGTAGCAAGACCCCATAAATAAAAAAGATAAGACCAGAGTTGGTCATATCTATGGCATAAGGAGAAACAAATAGGGTGATAACCATCACTTTTTTATCATATTACATTAACTGTTAATTTTGAATATTATAGATAAAAACAGTGACAATATCCATATTGAGAAATTTATTACTAATTTGTTTGTACAGTATCAAAAGGTACACCTTTTGAAGCGGTTTTGTAGACGTATCAAGGTTTCCTTGTATCACTTAATCTATGAACAAATAAAAAATGAAGGAAATTGGAATGGACATTATATATGAAGAAAAGGTGTCAGGTGCTACTCAAGACAGAGCTGAACTTCAAAATATGTTAAATGATCTTAGGGAAGACGATACAATTTGTGTAACAGATTTAACTCAGATTACTCGTAGTACGAGGGATTTATTTAAATTAGTTGATTACATAAAAAATAAAAAAGCTAACTTAAACTGTCCATTTTAGAGAGTACAGTTCAGTTTTATCTTTTCTTTTTTATTTTGACTTGTCTTAAAATATCTTCCGGATTTTTACGTTTTGCAAAGATTTCTCTTTTTGCATTCCTTACATTTCTAATTTCAGGATAGATACCTTCTATTTTAATACGTTCATGACTTTCTGGATGAATGGCCTCAGTACCTTCAATCATATATCCTCTTAATGTAAAAGTAGATAAGTCTACTCCATGTTCTTCAATTGCTTTTAAAGATATTTCTTCCATGAAAACATATCGGCTCATTTTACCCCTCCACTTAAATGTTATTTTTGTTCATATAATGAATTATCCTTCTAGCATATTTATAAGATTTATATCATATATTAAGAGAAAGAATGCAAGTTAGAAAGGAGTCTGATAGAATGAGTTATTTGGAGGGAAATGACTTTAGTGAATAAAATATGGTAACTGTACCTAATCCCTACGTATATCAGACATTACAATCAGTAATTGGTAAACATGTGGTTATTGAAACTGTAAGAGGTAATGTACGAGGAAAGTTAAAGGATGTGAAACCAGATCATTTGCTCATTGAAGATACGGTACCGTATATTGTACGCATTCAACAAATTGTATGGATTATGCCAAAACAATAATCAAATTACACCTAATTTGATTTATAAAAGATGAGCGTCATAGACGACCAAGTAAAAACACAGGGATTTATCTCTGTGTTTCTTCAAATTTTCGTTTTTGAATATATGCTTGAGCATGAATAATTTCTTCCTGAAGCTCTTTTAATTCTTTCATAGATTCTAATTCAATAGCCATGTAAGTAGTAACTAAGCTGATCATCATATCCATCTTCTCTACTATATTTTGAATGACCTGTTCAGATTCCTCTTTTTTAGGGTGTTGTATTGCTGTTAATACATCTTCTATATAATTATTCTTTCTTTGCTGGATATCATAAATAAACTGTTTTGTGTTTGAGTTCATTTGTTGTTCCTCCGTTTTGGATATATTTCCATTCTATCATATTTGAGTAGAAAATATTGGATTACACTAAATTTACACCTATCTCGCACATCTCCTCAAATATACAAACTAATTCCTTAACGTACAGGGAACTAATCGAAATGTTTCAATTTTATGTCTAAACGGGGGAGCACCACATCGCTATAAAGCTAAGCTAATACCCCAAAACGAGAAAATTGACATCTTCATTTGAAAATGCATAATTTTTTTGTTTTAGGGGCGCTATAAATTTCTTACGTTGATGGATGTATGGGGCACCCCATAAAGAAAAAGAACCTGCTCGAATGCAGATTCTTTCCGATAATGATTTATGTAAGTAAGAGCCGAAAATATAATACAATGCATCAAAAATGAATTCAAGTATAAAAAGAACCCGATGAAGTTCGGGTCCTTTCAGAAGTGATGATTTTTTCTCTGTTTCAGATAGAGAAAAAATACAAAAATATAATACGTCTAAGTATAGAAAATTTCAATACTTAAATTGTGTCTAAACGACAATTATCAATTGCAAGATAAAAAATATTCTCCTTTAAATTTGGTATAAGTTTTATCTAGATTCCAAAGAGATGATTACTATGCCGTTTTGTGTTTCTTTCCCCTACTTTTTTCCTTATTATATAAAATCTATTTAATAAACATAAAATTGAACAAATTAGACGTAACATCTCCTTTTAGAGCCAATATCTTAAACAAACGTTTGTTTAATTTCCCCATAACTAATTGCCACATATTATAAGTAAAAAAGAGATAAGAACACTATTATTGGTTCTGGTGCAAAAAATACTATCATTGTGTACACTGAAAATATTCATAAATAAAGGACGTGTACGACGATGAAAAAACCAGTGGATTTTAAATGGAAGCATTATGAGCCGGAGATTATTCTATTAGCAGTTAGATGGTACCCCCGGTACAGTTTAAGTTATCGAGATTTGGTGGAGATGATGGAGGAACGTGGTTTATCCATTTCTCATACAACGATTATGCGTTGGATTCATCGATATGGGTCGGATCTAGATAAGCGCGTTCGTCGTCATTTGAAGAAAACAAATAATTTCTGGCGCGTCG
>Ga0102589_1001776_pt1 | contig 27269 bp, 35 predicted proteins | sample AraplaMF_Col_mLB_FD_76858 | JGI IMG/M metagenome (GOLD analysis project Ga0102589, IMG submission 76858) | Arabidopsis root microbial communities from the University of North Carolina, USA - plate scrape MF_Col_mLB | ecosystem: Host-associated > Plants > Roots > Endosphere | place: USA... | reverse complement strand
TGCTCCCCATCAAAATCCAATCGCAATGAAATCGCTGAACCCATCGCAAAACCTCCGGTTTGCACCAGAGATTCAGATTCATCGCAGTTTGGGAAGCCCGTGAGTCGAAGTCAGTGAGGTGCCGTATAAGACAGGGTTTCGAACACGTTTCGTCGCGTGTCGTGGCGGAATGGAAGCTAGCGGCGAACGAAAAGGGCCGGGCCCGGATTATTCATTCCGTGGAACTCGTCAAGGGCGGCTTCTACAGCGTTGGTGCCCCCGAGATCGAATTTTCCAAAGGTGGAGCACGCGTTGAGCTTGGGGGTACCGCGACTTTTGCGCCAGGCACGACAGTTGTTTGCCATTTTGTGCTTGCGCCTGGAGGGAAAGTCACGGTGCTCAAAGCGTGTGGGGATTAGCAGCGTCGTATGCCAAAGCGGCCAAACGCTTTCTCGGCAAGGCGTTGAATGGCCTGAAGGACTGGGAACAGCCAACCGTCATCAACACCGACAAGGCTCCGACTTATGGCATTGCTATTGCCCAATTGAAGGCCGAAGGCAAATGTCCCGGAGGCCTTGTGCACCGGCAGGTCAAATATCTGAACAACGTCGTTGAGGCCGATCAGGGCAAGCTGAAGCAACTGATCAAACCGCGCCGCCAAGTCCGAATGTTGGTAAGCGCTGCAAGCATCTCCGACATTCTCATCTCCTTCGGATCATGCCCGAAGAATCGCATGGTAGCCCTTGTGTATCAAGGCTACCGCTGTCTTTGGTTGATAAAAGCCATCTATCGACTGGAAGTTCCGTTCTCCGGTGGTGGAGCGCTTTTGCGTAGCCTTTCTGACCCTTAGGCACTCGACGCACTTATGTGGCGCTTACGTGGGGAACAGGAATGTAACGGCGGGCGCGAACGCCCCAGCCCTGCGGGCCGCCCTCCGGGGATTCCGCCCAGTAACGTGCTCCGACCTGGAAGCTGACGGGTTGCTTATCAAAGGTGACGAGCTTCGACACCGAGAAGTTGATGGGCACGCTCCATTGGTCGCTTTTCCAGTCGTACGTGCTTTCGGTGTCCAACGTGAAGGTCCAGGCATCATGCGTCGTGTAGGAAGCGAACGGCTGCAGGAACGTCGAACTGATGTCCGCACGCCCGCCGTCTCCCGCGACTGACCAGATATGATTGGCAAGCGTGCCGTAGGTCCATGGTCCCTCCTGCTTCAAGAAACACCTGTGGGACCGAGCCCCAGCTTCCCCCCGCCAAGCAGAGGCTCCGTCGCAGTTGAAATAAGGATGGCGGGACCAGCGCCCCAGATCAGCCCGCCGGCCGCGGATTCCTTGGGCGAGAAGAAAAAGCTCTGGAGCGTATTTCCAAGTCCAAACTGGCTTCCGCTGCCCCCTGCGATGTCGTCCTGTGATGTTACCGGGACAATAGTCCTCGAGATGACGTTCCAATCGTCGTTCAGCTCAAATGGAATGACCGGCTGAATGTTCAGAACCGCCTTGTGCCCGTCGCTTGGACCATATCCGCTGTCGTAGTTGAACTGGAAGGGTACACTCACCAGCGAGGCAATCGGATTTGACAGTTTCTTCGCTAGATCGGCGTCCTGCGTCATCAGGAAGGCAGCGCCAAGGTCCCCGTGCGAGATTCGGGGCTGGTGACCTGCCACCGAAGTTTCATCCGGCGGCGATTAGAGTCTCGGCGGGTTTGAATACGCCAAATGGCGCGGCGGGAGCAACCGGCGGAAACGCGAAGCTTTCATCTTGCGCAGCGTTGGAGCCGGTTGCGGCGATGATCCCGGCGTAGCCTGCCGGGGTTTGGTATCCGAGCGACGAGTGTGGCCGGAAATGGTTATAGTCGGCAGCCCAGTCAGCAATGGCGCTGCGGGCATGATCGAGGCCGAAGAACAGGCTCTCGTTGAGCAACTCGTCGCGCATCCGACCGTTGAAACTCTCGACATAGCCGTTTTGCATCGGCTTTCCCGGCGCGATGTAGTGCCACTCGATCTTGTGATCCTTCGACCAGGCAAAGATGGCATTCGAGGTGAGTTCGGTGCCATTGTCGGAGACGATCATTCCGGGTTTGCCTCGCCGTTCGATCAGCGTCGTCAGTTCTCGGGCGACACGTCGACCAGAGATAGACGTGTCCGGGATCGCTGCCAGGCATTCGCGCGTCACGTCATCAACGACATTGAGGACCCGGAATCGCCTGCCGCAGGCGAACTGGTCGTGGACGAAATCCAGCGACCAGCGGGCATTGGCCTTCGCTTCGACCAGGATCGGTGCACGCATGCCGACAGCACGCCGCCGGGCTTTTCGCTTGCGAACGGAAAGCCCTTCCTCGCGATAAAGACGGTAGATGCGATTGACGCCCGACCGCTCTCCATCTCGCCGAAGCAGGATGAACAGGCGACGGTAGCCGAAACGCCGCCGCTGGTTGGCCAGGTCGCGCAGCTTCGCTCGCAGATCGACCTCCGGCGGTCGACGGGACCGATAACGGATCGTCTTGCGGTCGGCGGATATGATCTGACAGGCCCGACGCTCCGAAAGACCCATGACGGCCTTCAGATGCGTGACGGCTTCACGCTTGGCGGCAGGGCCTACCATTTTTTTGCAAGAAGCTCGCGGAGTGCGGCTGCATCCAGCATCTGCTCGGCCAGCAGTTTCTTTAGCCTGATATTCTCGTCCTCAAGCGCCTTCAACCGCTTCGCCTCGGAGACCTCCATGCCGCCGTACTTGGCTTTCCAGTTATAAAACGTTGCTTCTGAAATTCCGTGCTTGCGGCAGAGGTCGGCCACCTTCGCGCCAGCCTCCTGCTCCTTCAGCACCGCAATAATCTGCTCTTCCGTAAATCGCTGCTTCTTCATTCGTCCGTCCTTTAATAGGCCGGACTCTAATCCATTCTGGAGGGAATTCTCAGGGGCAGGTCACTGGAGACAGCATTTTCAGCTGGCACGGGATATCTTCGGCGCTGGGCTCTGGATGCGGCGTCGCGTCCTCCCCTTGGGGGATGCTGCCACTGTCTCTCAATCTGGCTTCAAATTCGTAATTTGTTGAAATCGAGCCTAAGTCTCCAACGCCAAAGGTTCAATGCCTCATCGGCAACCAGAAAGCCACATCTTACGCGAGTAAAACGTGTCGTGCTCACTGTAGGTTACAGTTACGTACCTTGCGTCTCTCCTGCCAGCGCTCACGATGGCCGAAAAGCAGCGCCGGTATTTGGCATTGTCCTTCCTTTGAACTCAGGCCTCACACAAACGGATAGATCAAATGGGAAAGGGTGTCGAATTCGTAACGAGCTACTTCAAAACGAGCGGTCAGGCGATCGAGGAACTCGCCGCCCAATGCGAGGCCTTTCGCGAACTCTGTGAGGATTTCGCCATAGCCAATGAGGAGAAGGACCGATGGCGGCGCTCCACATCTTCCGGACGGCAACAGCGGATCGCCGAGTATCAGGAGCTCATAGACAGCATCCTTATCGACATCGAGCGGGAACTGGAAAGGTTCGGCAAGGGCCCTTTCGCAAAACCATACTAATCCGAGGAAACTATCTTTCAGATCACGGATCATGAACGCGCAGAGTGGCCGACTGACACCCCCGGCCATTCCGTGTCAGCCGACAACAGGTGCGCACTGCTAATCAATCTGGGGCTCCCGCAATAGGGCCAACCGGGACAAGAGGGAGTGATACAGATGAACAAATTATCCTGCATATGCATATGCCTGGTCGCTCTGGCGGCGGGCCTGCTATCCACCGCGCCAATGTTCGCACAGGACGCCATGTCAGCGCCGGCGCAAAAGACGATCGGGGCGACAAAATCGCAAATGGTACCGTCTCTTGCCGTTCTTAATTCTGCGGGAGCAAAACTCGAAAACGGCAAGCTCACGATGTCCGGCATCACCGCCAGTTCGATCGTCTTCGCCGATCGGCCGGTGCGATCTGCAGGTCACGTCCTCACCTCCGAGTTCATCAAGCAATGGGGTGAGGGAACGGACAGCTTCGCCAAGGACCCTCCTAATGCAACAATATCAGTCCTGAGCAGCAGAGGTGACTCGGTCGCCGATGCAGTGGTCGTCTTGAAGGCGCCCAAGCTCGAGGGTGGTAATCTGACTTTCGAAGTTGCCGTCCTGGAAGGTGATCTGGTTGGGGCGGACGGCCCGGCATCGCTGTTTATCGACTGGTTTGCTGCTCGAGGCCCCTACGGCGGGGTAGCGGTTGGTGGTCGTGCCCCGGTCTGGCGCGGGGGATGGTATGCGCACCCGGGAGCCTATTACGGTGCAGGCGTAGTCGCCGGGGCTGCGATCGGCGCGGCAGCTGCCGAGCGTCGCTACTACGCTCCTGGGGCCTGTGGCTACTATCCCTATCCGCCCTGCTACTAGGAGCGCGTTTGGGCATGTGCCAGCGCGCGAGAGCCGTCCCCTTGCAAACCTGGCAGGGCCATTCTTGTGTGAAGCTATATACGTTCACAACGCGCCGGTATTGGAACTTGCGACGAAGAAAGGGTGCGAAGCTCGATCACGCAGCTTCCGACATGTAAGGGCGATCATCATTCAATCGCCACCAGCAAGGCTGTATTTGCACCGCCTCAACAAAAAATAGCCATCCGGCGCCGTTCCGGCCCGTGCGGTCGCGACGGGATAGGCCGGTAACCACGCGTTTCGTTGCCGCTTGGGCCACGAGCGCAACCCAAGAGAGGAGCATGACCATGAAACGCATTGCAGTGTTTTCCGTAATTGCCGCCCTGTCCGCCATTAGCTTTGGCGGAATAGCTTATGCTCAGGCTGAAATGAACTGGCCGGCCAATATCGAAAAATCGGTGAGTGAATTCAAGGGCGATAAAGTCAACGTCGTTCAGATCAGCACGCTGGCGGAACAGAATCAGACCCGCTTGTGGGTGGAAAACGCGACGCCGGAGCAGCGTAAAGCCCTGGTCACGGCGATCGAAGCCAACAAGCCGCTTGCGGAACAGTTGAAGGCGCAAAATGTCGAGATAGAAAATATCGGCGGCGCCGAACAGGCCACTGACGGCGGACTGACGATCTACGTTCGCTGAGCGTCCCTAGCCGCTGAAGCGGGATGCGGGACATACCGCGTCCCGCTTCTTCTCTCACTCCATAAAGCAATCTCCGCGCAATTTCCTCCGGAACATACATCACGAGGCGGCGCTCCAGGTCTATCGGCCTGATGGTTGCACAACATGCAGGGCCGAGCCGCTACATGCTCTGCGGGTTGCCAATGGCAACATGATCTCGTGTCGGTGCAGAGGCGGCCGGATATGAGGCGAATTAAACTCGACAAGCCTTAGAATTTTACGGCGAGCCCGAAGATTGGACCCTGCTGGACCGTATCAAACAGGAAACCATCGTCGTCGTAGTCAACGCCCAGTGCACGATAGCCGGCGATTGCCGATATTCGATCGTTGAACTCATAGCCGATGCCCAGCGCAACAAAGCGACAAGGAGTTTCTCCATTGAGGGTACGTTGGAGGTTCTCACGGCTAGGAAGTCGGGGCGTGAGGGGCATCGCCAATGGCCAGACGAGGTGAAGGCCAAGATCGAGACGCCCGTGGTGGAGCCGCCAGCGACCAAGCCAATCTCCCGTGCCGAGATCTCGTCGGTCCTGTCACCATCCGGCTTGAGGAAGGCGCGTCCGCGCTCGATCACCAGTTCGCGCAATTGCGGGAGGAACCTCCACACCGCCTTGCGTAATTTTCGAGGTCTCAGACTAAGGTCGAACCCCCATGCGTCCAAAGTCTGACCACCGGAACGGAAACTCCGCCACGAGGTTTAGTAAGCGGTTCCCGCATTGAGAGTGGGAACTACAACAACCAGACTTGGAGGAGAACATGAAAAAGCTTGTCAGCTCCGCCCTCGCAGGGCTGTTTCTGGTCAGTGCTTCTAGCGTTGCCCTGGCTCAGACGGTCGTTATCACGCCAGAGCAGGAAACGGTCGTTCGCGAATACGTGAAGAAAAAGCCGCTTGCTTCCATCAAACTTCCTGGAGTGGAGCTCAATGTCGGCTCGACGGTTCCGGAAACCGTGGAACTGCAAACGATTGATGCGCCGGACATCAAGTATCGTTATGTCGTCGTTGACAACCGAACGGTGCTGGTAGACCCAGGAACACGCAAGATCGTCCGGATTATCGACTAACCGTCGCAGGCTCGCTGAGCCCCTGCTGACTGGTCAGGGGCTCAGGTTCAGGGCCACCTCTGCTCTAGGAAACGCCAAGCGCGAAATTCCCCGCGCCGTCTTCTCTTGAGTAAGCTGACGCATAAGGTGTCCACCAAAATAAGTGGACACCAAGTCGTGGAAGAAGATGATCAAAAACTGAGTGTGAGGCGAAGGACCACCGATCAGCCGCCGAACCGCTTCCAGAGACCCGGAGGTCCGTTGTGGGTATGGTTCTTGTCCCCAAAACCCCAGCCGGGACGTGTGCCACTGGACTTGGCAATGGCGCGCGAACTCAGGCTCGTACCAAGGAGGAGGGTAATCGCCGGAGGTGTTACAACGGCAAAACGCCCGGCCTTCTTGAGAAAATCTCTCCGCGCCTGCGCTTCAGTTTCCAGTCCCTCAGGGACCTTTTCTGAGTCGTTTCTCTTCTCCATGGCCCTGGCTCCTTTGCAAACACACAGTATACATCCTGTCCGTGTAGGAACCATCCAGACCTTAGATTTGATTCCTAAATCTTTGAGCGTAGCCCCTTATTCGAAAGGATGAGGCCTGCGCGACCCACCAGTTCAACCGGGTTGCGGCGCGCCAGTTCAACGGCACGTGAGCCGGGCAGCCTATCTCGTTTACACGACGTTATGCGTCGCGATCGATTTCGAAGACTTCGGTCAGCCCTTCCATCTCGCGCACGCCCTTGAACGAGGGATGCCGGAGCTTTCCGTCCTGCGTCCACGCTCAGTTCGCGAAGCTACACCGATACCTTGTTAACCCCACACAGCTTGTGACTGGATTCTGAGATTCCCGAGGCTATCGGGGTCTTTGATGTCCGTCGCAAAGTCCTCGAAAGTGAGCTGCCAGATGCGGGCCAGCTGCGCGTTGCAGGCGCTGGGGCAACCCTTCTGCTCCGAGCCTTCTTCTCAGATCGTCAGCCATAAATCGCCTCCGCATAGAGATCCAAGAGAACTGCCCCGCTGCCGGGGCTCCCAAGTTTCCACGAAATTCGGACGGGCGCGGTAGGCCCCATCCGCGCGGGGACACCTGATGATGGGTGGGGCCTAGAGGCGTTTTCGATCGGGGAAGATCGAAGTAGCGGAGTAGAACCCGCGACCCCCCCTAAAGTTCCGCCATAGGACTTCAGTCTCACACGCCACCGGCAAAGGTCTGAGATCAGTTGTCGCGTTGTCCCGGCGACACATATTTCACTCAGGCCCATGGCGAAGCATCCACCTTTGCGGCCAAGGGCGCATAATGGTTCCAGAGCTGTCCGCATCGACCCTTCCGGGCAGTTCTGGCACCACTCGATTTTAACACCAGGAAGACTCTCGCGATGTACCACAGAGAACGTTACGCGAGCGGAGAGCATCGATCGGATTGCCGATAGGCGTAATGCTGTTTTCGATGCTGGCGATTGCTGCATACCTACTCATTGGCGGCGCATTTTCCGGCGACGGAAGCCGGAATGTGGCCGTCTACATGGCGCAGGTAACTCAGGAATAGCGTCGACGTTCGGGCACTACCGCGCTCGTGAAACGAGGCGGCTCCTCCCCGCCTCGTGATCACGACAGTTTCAAACTGCAGTCGTCCGTAAAACGAAATCCGCCCGGCCAGGGACGGGCGATCGTATTGGTTCACGCAATACGTCTACTCCCGAGGGGGTAAATCATCGGTGTCGTCCATGTCTGGGTCCAGGGGCGGCACATCGACCTCCTCGGTGTCGTCCTCCTCGTCCGGGTCTTCCGCATCCGGAACCGGGTTCCGAGGTTCAAGCAAATCCTCTTTGCCAAGCGGTCCATCTTCTGGAAGTTCATCGGGCCGCTCGCGTCCTTGACCACTTACCACGGTCATAGCCTCAGCTTTTTCGATCACTGCTGCGACCGCCGGAACCACCAGAGCCGCCCGAGCCGCCCGAGCCACTCTTGCCGCCGGAGCCGGAGCTTTTGCTGCTTCCGCTGTCCCGGCTCGTGGATTGCCGTTTATTATCATTCTTGTGGCTTTGCTCACCAGCTTTTCGCTGCTGTTCGCTGCTGCCGCTTTGATTTGCCATTATCGTTCTCCTTGGTTTGTGCCCAGTCGATTTGACCGAGACGAACCCAAGCCCGGCCGATCGATAAGGTTCCGACAGCACCGTAAATATTGAGGTCGTCATTTCTTGAGCCGAGATGCACGGGGTCGATACGGATAAAAGATGCATTAGCAGTTGGTTCCGGGTGACCACGGGGCCGAGGTGAGGATGCATTGCCAAGAGGCTTCTATGAGAGGAAGCGGGAATACTTCGCGACGCCGGGCTATGATCGGTTGGACCATCGCCTTGCTTTGCTGTCCTTTTCACGAACCGGTCGCGGCGGGCGTTCCCGGGATTGTCGGAACCGAACGCTCCCGCGCCGGCGCTATGCAGGTGGACAGATCAGCCGCAGCCTCGAGCGAGGATCCCGGCCCACACACCGATTTCGCGCAAGTGTGCTCCGTTTACGATCGCCTTTGAGCCTAGGCGCAAACCTGCCGCAAGTCTTATGATTCCCGTCTCGTTGGAACTTCGGGCCGACATCAAGATTTATGGCTTGGAAGGTTGGAGGTTATTCATGACGAACTTCAACAGCATCCCCGTCGCAGAATTTGCCGCCCGGCTTACAGCGATGACAGAGGACGAGGTTTTTTCTGTCATGAGCGATCTGGAAGCTGCAAGCGAATCCGTTGAAGGCACGGAACGCGATGAGGTGCTGTCGCGGATTGGATTAATCGAGGAAGAAATCGGAAAGCGCTTTCCGGGTCAGTTGCTGGCGCCGTATCAGGACTGGAAAAAACGCAACCGCTGAAATGAGCCTCTGAATAAAACCATATCAGGAGACACCCAATGGCCGACGTCAGCAACACTAAGATCAGGGCGACGGTCCAAATCCTAGAAGCGGCCGATCTTGCCGTCGAACACCTCGTTCAAAACTGCATCTCGAGGCCTCACATCTTCATCGCGTCGGCAAGTGACCGCAAAACAGCGGGCTCCGTGCTACCGGGTGGGGACGCTTCTCCTGGGGGACGCGCTCGTTGCGACGTGCCGGTCGCAGGCGAGATCGAGGCCTTGGCGGATATCGCATCCAGTGATGTGGCGACCGTTCGGCGCAGTCTCGGTGACGCCGGCCCACTCCGTATATCGAGCCGCTGAGCATGACCGACAATCTCTCGAAATATCGTGCCAAGCGCGATTTCCAGAAGACCCGCGAACCGAGCGGTGAAGTACACGTCAAGCCTTCCAGTCGCCGGCGGTTCGTGATCCAGAAGCACGATGCCACCCGTCTTCATTATGACCTGCGGCTGGAACTCGACGGGGTGTTCAAGTCCTGGGCCGTGACCAAGGGACCGTCGCTGGACCCGCACGACAAGCGGCTGGCGGTTGAGGTCGAAGATCACCCGCTCGACTATGGTGACTTCGAAGGCACGATCCCCAAGGGCCAGTACGGCGGCGGCACGGTGATGTTGTGGGACCGTGGCTATTGGGAGCCGGAAGGCAGGAAGTCACCGGAAGATGCCTTGAGGAAGGGAGACTTCAAGTTCACGCTCGAGGGCAAGCGTCTGCACGGCAGCTTCGTTCTGGTCCGGATGCGCAGCCGCGACGGCGAAAAAAGGACCAACTGGCTGCTGATTAAGCATCACGACGATCATTCCGTCGAGGAGAACGGCGCCGCGATCCTTGAGGAAAATGCCACCTCGGTGGCCTCCGGCCGCAGCATGGAGCAGATCGCCGAAGGCAAGGGTCGAAAACCGCGCCCGTTCATGATGGCGAATGCACGTGCCGAGGCCGACGCCGTCTGGGACAGCAAGCACGGCCTGGCGGCCGGCCAGCGTAAGAAGCGGTTGCGCAAGGATGCTGCGACTTCCGTCACCGCCGACCTGCCGGAGTTCATTGACCCGCAGCTTTGCGATAAGCTTCACCGGCCACCGGCCGGCGATGACTGGCTGCACGAGATTAAGTTCGATGGCTACCGGATCCAGGTGCGGGTTGCTGATGGCAAGGCGACGCTGAAGACCCGCAAAGGCCTGGACTGGACAGCGAAATACCTCGAGATCGCGGAGGCTGCTTCCGTATTGCCCGATTGCATCATTGATGGCGAGATCTGCGCGCTCGATGAGAACGGCGCCCCCGATTTTGCGGCCCTGCAAGCGGCCCTGGCGGAGGGAACGACCGGCAATTTGGTCTACTTCGCCTTCGACCTTCTGTTCGACGGCGAGAAGGACTTGCGGTCGATGCGATTGGTCGAGCGAAAGGAGCGGCTTCAGAGCCTGCTCCATGAGACGACTGACGATCGCCGCATCCGCTATGTCGAACATTTCGAATCCGGCGGCGACGCGGTGCTGCGGTCCGCCTGCAAGCTGCATCTCGAGGGCGTCATCTCCAAGCAGATGGATGCGCCCTATCAATCGGGCCGCACCGAAACCTGGGCGAAGTCGAAATGCCGCGCCGGCCATGAAGTGGTTATCGGCGGTTACGCCAAAACCAACGGCAAGTTCCGGTCTCTTCTGGTCGGCGTGCATCGTGGTGAACACTTCGTCTATGTCGGTCGTGTCGGAACCGGCTACGGCGCCAGGAAAGTCGAGTTGCTGCTACCGAAACTGAAGGCGATCGAGACGGCGAGATCGCCGTTCACAGGTATCGGCGCTCCGAAGAAGCAGGCCGAAGTTGTCTGGTTGAAGCCCGAGCTGGTCGCCGAAATCGAATTCGAAGGGTGGACGGCAGACGGCCTCGTCCGTCAGGCAGCGTTCAAGGGGCTGCGCGAGGACAAGCCGGCGAAGGAGGTCGAGGCCGAGAAGCCGGCATCGCCCGGCAAAACCGACACGCCGGAGCCGGCGGCGACTGCGAGGGACAGCTCCGTCCGGCGCAAAGGCGCCAAGGCAGAGGTCATGGGCGTCCTCATTTCCAACCCGGACAAGCCATTGTGGCCGGACGCGGGTGATGGCGAGCCCGTCACTAAGGAAGATCTGGCGCGCTATCATGAGGCGGTTGGCGTCTGGCTGATCGAGCACATCAAGGGCCGGCCCTGTTCGATCATTCGGGCGCCCGACGGGATCGGCGCAGAACAGTTCTTCCAGCGGCATGCGATGCCCGGCACCTCCAACCTCCTCGAGCTGGTGCAAGTCTTCGGCGACAAGAGGCCTTACCTGCAGATTGATCGGATCGAGGGGCTGGCGGCGATCGCCCAGATCGGCGGCGTCGAGCTGCATCCGTGGAATTGCGAGCCCGGCAAGCCGGAAGTACCCGGCCGGCTGGTGTTCGACCTCGATCCCGGGCCCGACGTGCCGTTCTCGACCGTGGTCGCGGCCGCCCGTGAAATGCGCGACCGGCTCGACCAACTCGGCCTCGTCAGTTTCTGCAAGACGACCGGCGGTAAGGGACTGCATGTCGTCACGCCTCTTGCCGTCAACAAGCGCAAACCGCTGTCATGGACTGAGGCCAAAGGCTTCGCGCACGACGTGTGTCAGCAGATGGCGCGCGATAATCCCGACCTCTATCTCATCAAAATGACCAAGAGCCTGAGGGGCGGCAGGATCTTCCTGGATTATCTCCGCAACGATCGTATGGCGACGGCCGTGGCGCCACTGTCGCCGCGCGCGCGGCCCGGCGCCACGGTTTCGATGCCGCTGACCTGGACTCAGGTGAAATCCGATCTCAACCCGAAGCGATTTACCGTGCGCACCGTGCCGGCGCTGCTTGCGAAAACCTCGGCCTGGCAGGACTATTGCGACGGCGAGCGTCCGCTTGAGCAGGCGATCACGCGGCTCGGGAAATCAAGGCGGGCAGCGTGATCTATGAACCGTGTGTACGGTCGCCTCTGGACCGTGCCCTACCGTTCGTTCCAGGAGTTGCGGAAGCGCTTGCCGGAAATCGAGGCTGCCGTGGAGCGTAGCGAGCCGGAGGCACGGCGGGTGCGGCGCGAGGCGATCAAGGGCACGGCGGAAGAGGCGGCGTCCAAGCAAGGACGATGGAGTGCCGGCGGAAACGCTATCCGGTCCCTGCCAATGAGGCCCGCTCCAGCGGCGCAATCGGCCCGCTGGTTGGGGCGATTTTCTGCTACGGACGGCGCGTTGGCGGACAGGGCCCTGCTCGATGGCTTATACTTTCGCGCGGCGACTGGCGAGGAATAGGGCTGGACGTCCTGGCGAACAGGCACGTTGGAAGAACTGGTGACAACCTGGCCGGCGTGGACGCTACCGGAGCAACGCGAACTGGAGCGCGGCTGGTGGATGCCAACGCTCGATGAGTTGCGCGTGGCGCGACTTGGATCAAGGCGGCGAGCCGAACAGAAGGACAAAGTCTCCGGTGAGAGAACAGCAGATCACCCTTGAGGCATTCCGAAGCTTGGCCCCGATCGAGCCGCGCGATCTCGTCGGCCTATGGAAGGGACGCGGCATTCCGGCCGGACATCCATTCGACGGTGTGCTGGAAAATCTCGGCTGGTTCGGCAAGCGGTTCACGCCGGACATGCGGGCGGACGCCTTGCTGTTCCGCTTGGGGGAGCGGCGTCTGGTCGCCATCGATCCCAAATGGATACCGCTTCCCTTGGCGCTGCGTTTGCACGTGCTCGGCCGGACGCGTGTGGCGAAAAACCTGTTTTCCTATCTTCAGCGCCGGCTTCGGGCGAGGGGGCCGGTCGCTTCGCTGAAGATGAGGGTGTTTGGCGGAATCGAGAGTTCGGCGATGGTCTATGACCACCAGCCGATCGTCGATCATTTCCGTCGTATCGACGAGCACACGATAATGGGGGCGATGACGATCACCGGCGACGAGCGGATCTATTTCTTCGAACTCGACCGCGTCGACGAACCTTGCAAACGGGACGGTGGGATATCATCTGTCGGGCATCACCCGTTTCAATAACTGTTTTGCCGAGCAGCTTGACTGAAGCGCACGGTCGTCCGGCTCCGACAGGGCGCTCCCCGCAAGGGGAGCCGAGCGCCCGGTCAGCCGGGGTGGCTTCTCGTTCATGTTGAAGACAGCGGCATTATCCTGGATCTCGCGCAGGCCCTTGTAGGATGCGTGCCGCAAATTGCCGTCGTGGGTCCACCCGCGAAACTCAATCTCGGCAATCAATGTTGGCTGGGCGAACACCAGGTCCTTACCTTTGAGCGGTACGGTCGGCCGCTTGGTCTTCAGCTTGTCGAGCTTGGCGCGCAGTTCCTCGGCATCCTTGGTGTTGAACCCGGTGCCAACTGAGCCGACATAGACCCAGTCATGCCCCTTGCGACCGGCGAGAAGCAGGCTGCCGATGCCGCCGCGTGCAACGGCGGACTGCTCGTAGCCGACGACCATGAAGCTTTCGCTCTGGACGCATTTGATCTTCAGCCAGTCGCCGGTACGGCCGGAGCGATAGGGCTGATCCCGATGTTTGGCAACGATGCCCTCGAGCCCAAGCGAGCAGGCATTTGCCAGAAGTGCTGCGCCATCGCCATGGATTTCCTCCGACACCTGGATCGCCCCGGTGGCGCCGTCGAGGAAACCATCGAGCAGATGCCGGCGGACGGAAAGCTCGGTTCGTGTGAGATCGTGGCCGTCGAAATACAAAAGATCGAAAGCGAAGAACACCGACTCCGTCGACGAGCGCTTGCCGCCGCGTCCGCCAAGCGAACGCTGCAGCGCCCCGAAATCGGAGCGCCCGTCTTTGTCCAAAACCACAGCCTCGCCATCGAGGATGGCCGTTCCTGCGCCCAGCTTTCGTGCTGCCGCGGCGATCGCCGGAAAACGGTGCGTCCAGTCGTGACCGCCGCGGGTGATGATCCGCACGCCCTTCGGCTTGATGTGGATCGCCAGCCGATAGCCGTCCCATTTTACCTCGAAGGCCCAATCCTGACCTTTGGGCGGCACGGTCTTCAGGAGGGCCAGGCATGGCTCGATGCGCTCGGGCATCGGATCGAACGGAAGATGGGGTTGCGCTGGATCGCGCGGCCGGGCCGGTTTCAACTTCAAAAGCTGTTCGTTCTGAAGCAACGGCTTGGTGCGGCGTCTCATCTGCCGCCCCGCTTTTCGGCCGCGACCGATTTCTTCAGGGCGTCCATGATATTGACGACGTTGCTGGCTGGTGACGACGGCTGCGGTTTGGCCTTGCCTTTGACCGGCTTCTTCAGCGTCTTCTTCTTGGCGGCGATGATATCAAGCAGCCGCTCCTGGACAGGGTCGGCTACCATTTTCGCACTCCAGTCCTTCGTCTGTTTTTTTATCAGTTGCTGGACCAGCGGCATCATCTCGGAATCGGCTTTCCCATCGCCGATCGCCTCGAAATAGCTATCCTCCTCGCGAACCTCGTCCCCATAGCGCAGGGTCCAGAGCACGATACCCTTTCCGCGTGGCTCCAGCATGACGGCGCGCTCGCGCCGCGAGATCACCAGCCGGGAAATGCCGACCATGTTCTGGGCGTCCATCGCGTCGCGGATGACCGAAAATGCTTCCTCGCCGACCGGGTCGTCGGGGGAAAGATAATAGGGCGTGTCGAGCCAGATCCACTCGATGCTGTCGCGTGGCGTGAAGGTGGAAATGTCGATCGTCCTGGTGCTCTCCAACGCCACGTTCTCAAGTTCCTCGTCTTCGAGAATGACGTATTCGTCCTCGCCGCGCTGATAGCCTTTGACCTCGTCTTCTTCTTTCACCTCTTTGCCGGTGACGGCGTCGACATAATGGCTGACGACTCGGTTCTGGGTCTGGCGATTGAGGGTATGAAAACGGACCTTCTCGCTTTCGGATGTCGCCGGCATCATCTGCACCGGGCAGGTAACGAGCGAAAGTTTGAGATAGCCTTTCCAGTGCGGGCGGATGGCCATAACGACACCCTCCGATCAGCCGGCGCGACGCGGCGGCGCGGCCTGCTTCGACTTCGCGGCAGTTTCTGCTGCCTTCTGGCGACCGGCGCGGCGGTTGGCGTTGGCGGCCGTGCGCTTCGGCTTCGTCTCCTTGGCGCCCAGCCCAGCACTTTCGCGAAGCGCTTGCAATAGATTGCTCGGCTTGGAGGCCACCGGCGCCTTCTTCTTCGGCAACGTGCGGCCCTCGATCTTAGCCTTCACCAGTTCGGCGACCGCGGCCTCGTAGCGATCCTCGAACGTGCTGGCATCGAAGGTGCCCTTCTTGGTTCCGATGATGTGTTCGGCGAGCTCGAGCATTTCGCCCTCGATTTTGAGATTCGGGATCTCCTCGAATGCCTTTTCCGACGAGCGGACCTCGTAGTCGAAGTTCAGCGTCGAGGCGATCAGGCCTTTGCCATGCGCGCGGATGAGGAGGGTGCGCATCCGGCGGAAGAGCACGGTCTGGGCGATTGCGGCGACCCCTTGCTTTTTCATGCCGTCCCGCAACAGCAGGAAGGCATCCGTGCCCATCTTGTCGGGCGCGAGATAGTAGGGCTTGTCGAAATAGGTGGTGTCGATCTGGGAGCAGGGAATAAAGGCCTCGATCCTGAGAGTCTTGTCGCTCTCCGGGATTGCCGCGGCGACCTCGTCGGGCTCGAGCACGACATATTGGCCATTGTCGACTTCATAGCCCTTGACCTGATCTTCTCGCTCCACCGGATCGCCGGTCTCGCTGTCGATGAACTCGCGTTTAACCCGGTTTCCGGTTTTGCGATTGAGCGTGTTGAAGGCGATGCGCTCGGATGAGGAGGCGGCCGTGTAGAGCGCCACCGGACAGGAAACCTCTCCGAATTTGATGTAACCCTTCCAATTCGCTCTTGGGCCCGCCATGACACCGACACTCCACCACAATCAAGCGATTCAAGTGATTCGGAGGCGATTCGTTCCGACTCGAAACGAATCATTTTTCAATGACTTAGCTCTGTTCGGCTGCGCGTTTTGCGAGCCCCGCCTAGGTTCCTGATACAATTCGTCTTTTGGCGGCGACTCGCATTTTCTGGGTTTACCAACCTCCAGGAGAACGGCGGACAGCGTCGAAACACCTCGTTGGTTCTGCGCCGCAGTGTTCCAGAAGTAGGTGGGAGGGCCGCGCGCGATTTTGTTATGTGACTTGCGGCGACGAGATCTCTCAAGGCGCGGCGCCGATTGAGGAACTTCCACGTCCGTCACCAGTTTTGCTCGACTGACAGGAGGTGGACATGGGAATGAACAAACCGAAAGACGGCGCTCCGGGCACTACCGACCAGTCTCCGCGCTGGGAAGGCCCCGAGGAAAGCAGACCGCGTGGGTATCTTCCGGCAAAGGATAACCCGGATAGTGATCGAGACGCCGCGGGCGAAAATAACCGGGATCCGGAGCGCAGCCGGGCGTCTGATGCCCTTAAGACGAAACAAGATGCAAAAGGCCAGTTCGCCAAATCTCAGGCGGATCGCAAGAGCACCGGCGTATCGAGCGCAAAGCCCACCGTGGTGACTGGGTCCGAGGACATGTCCGACGACCGTAGCGCGCCCGGTCATAAGGAACCCGCAAAAGACTGGGACGTAGGGTTCGATGAAACCGAGCCGGACCGTTCAAAGTAGTCAAGGCGAGGAAGGGCACGAACGTTTTCTTGACTTCATTCCCGCGCGCTCTAACGCCGCCGATCGGTCGGACTCACAGACCGTCAGTCATCGGCCGCCGCCCGCGGGCGATCTCAGCAGACAGAAGTACCCATCGTCTGTGTCCACCCTCAATCGCATGTTGGCATGCGCACGCCCGAAATCCGTCCGTTGCAACGCAACTGCTGCGTAGCGAACCCATCAGTGATCAAATTCCGCAGTGGGAGCGATCCCTGCTCCAATGCCGGGGCCTTGGAAGCGGCCAAAGCTGGCGTGACGGTAGTCGACGTGATCATGCGGTAGGTGTTTGAAAGTCTTGAAATTCGCTCTGGCGCAGCCAATATTTTTTTCACTTCTTTTTCATCCGGCGTGAATGCGAAAGGAGGACATCATGCTGCACCCGGAATTGGTTTGGATGACGCCCGTCACCGTCCGCATGAAGGACGGGGCGTCCCATATCTTCGCTTCTGTCAACGACGCACTCGATTTCCTGGAAGGCGATTGGGCCATCTATCGCGGCAGACAATACAATCGGGCGGTTCAAACGTGCCGCCGTGCGCTAAACCGAATGACGCCAGTCGCCATCGCACGCGAAGCGTTCATTGACGCCTGCCGAGATGCGGGCATGTCAACGAGCGCGGATGGGCTGCTCGCGACGAAGACCGGCGCTGGCGGTCAACATTCGCCTATCTAGAATGGCTGGGATCGGGCGCTTCTTAGGGCCCGACTTTCGAACATTCGCTCCGCGGCGCACCATAGCAATTCGCGACCGCGGGCCAAAAATGACCCCGGCAACTCGGGAGGCGCACTGGTGACAGCAGACGGCATGCTGGTCGGCGTCAACACCGCAATCATCGCGCCCGCCGACGGCAATGTCGGCATCGGCTTACGGCACAAAACCTCAGAAGGCTGGCAAAGCTTAGACCTTCTCGCCTCCCATCCGCCGCCATGGTGGCGGGACGGCGGCTTGCAGAGAACTGGGAAAGAATGCCGGACGACCGAAGTGCCGGCGCAATGCTGCCATTCACGGACTTAAGCGTGGACGTCGCCTTAGGGGCCGGACAGAATTGTGTTTCCACGAAGCCCTGCTGACCTTGTTGCTGTGATGTTCACCCTTTGGGCCACGAGGATCGCACAATGTATCATCTGGATTGTGCGCTGCGGCCGATCCTTGAGAATGTGCCGTTTCATCGCGCCGTACTTTCGCGAACCTGAAGCTCGAAGCCCAAGTTGACGATCGGCGATTCAATTGGCCGGCCGGCAAGTCGATCCAGCACCATCTGCACCGAGCGCCGGCCGATTTCATAGCGCGGCGTGCGTACGCTGGTGAGCGACGGATAGGCGACGTGCATCATGTCGAGGTCGTTGAAGCCACAGATTGCCATGCTGTGCGGCACGGCGATGCCCGCCCGCTGGCATTCGAACAGCACGCCCATGGCAAGGTCATCATTGTTGCAGAAGACCGCGTCAAGATCGGTGACCTTGCCAAGCGCATCGGCCAGGAGCGGCCCGCCGAGCGATACGCGTGAATGCGTCAGCGTGGTGGTTACCAGCTTGGGATCAAAGAGCTGAGCGGTCTCCAGAGCCGAGCGGTAACCGGCGAGGCGACGCTGCGAGCGAGGATCCATTCGCGCGCCGATGAAGCCTATACGGCGATATCCAGCCTCGATCAGATGGTTGGTCGCCGCCTTGCCGCCATCGAAGTGTGAGAACCCGACCAGCATATCGACCGGATCGTCGCCATACTCCATGATCTGCACGATAGGGCAATCCGCGCTCTCGAGCAGTTTGCGGGTCGTTTCGGTCTGGTCGATGCCGGACACGATCAGCGCCGACGGCCGCTGGCTCAAAAACATCCGGATCAGGCGTTCCTCTTCCCGGGGCGAATAGTGGGTGTTGCCCATCTGTATCTGCAACGGACCGTCGCCGAGCTCGTCATAGATGCCTCTCACCGTGTCGGCGAAGACGATGTTTGTCAGTGACGGCACGAGAACACCGATCACATCGGCTCGGGAGGAGGCGAGCGCGCGCGCATTGGGGTCGGGCGCATAGCCGAGCTGGACCACCGCCGTATCGATCCCCGCGCGCAGTTCGGCCGAAACCAGCGAGGGATCGCGTAGCGCGCGCGACACGGTAATCGCGGCGACCCCTGCCAGTTTTGCGACGTCGGCTATGGTCGGTCTCCCACTGCCGCGTCGGCTTGCCCTCCGGCTCTGGTCTTTGGGAGTGATGTCGTCCTTCACGTCGACTCCTTCTGGCTGCGTGAGCGCAGGGTCCCGACATCGGTGCGGCCGACATACCAGTTACTTGCGTCCACCTCATCGAAGACGACGGAGATTTCGCGCTCGGACAATCCGGTTGCCTCGGCAATCGCCGCAGTGACCTGGCTGCGGATTGCCGCCTTCTTCGCCGCAGGATCGTCGGCGAGGGTCTCGCGCACGATGGTGATCCGCACGAACGGCATGGCTGGCCTCCTGTCTCAGTCGAGTTTTGCGCCGTTGACCATCAGCCGAACGGCATAAAGCGAGCTGGTCGCGCAGATGTAGAGGATATTTCGCTTAGGCCCGCCGAACACGCAATTGGCGGTGTTTTCCGGCACTCTCACCTTGCCGAGCAAGGTGCCGTCCGGGTGGTAGCAATGGATGCCGTCGCGGGCGCTTGTCCAGATCCGCCCTTCGTCGTCCAGGCGGAACCCGTCAAAGAGGCCAACGGTGCAATCGGCAAAGACCCGCCCGCCCGATATCGCGCCCGCCTCGTTCAGATCGAAGACACGCATATGCGCAGGAAGGTCGGGCCCATGCGTCCGGCCGGTGTCGACGACGTAGAGCTTTTTTTCATCAAGCGAAAAGGCGAGGCCATTCGGCCGCACCATGTCAGTAATGACGGCCGCAACTGCGCCCGTCGCCGGGTCGACACGATAGACGTGGCAGGCGCCGATTTCGCTTTCGGCCTTGTGGCCCTCGTAATCGGACTCGATGCCGTAGGCGGGATCGGTGAACCAGATCGACCCGTCTGATCGCACGACGACGTCGTTCGGTGAGTTGAGCCGCTTGCCGTTCCAGCGATCGGCGACGGTGGTGATGCTCCCGTCATGTTCGGTGCGGCTGACACGGCGGCCACCGTGCTCACAGGTCACCAGACGGCCATGCCGGTCGGTGGTATTGCCGTTCGCGAAGTTCGACGGCTGGCGAAAGATGCTCACATGCCCGTCGGTTTCGTCATAACGCAGCATCCGGTCATTGGGAATATCCGACCAGACCAGATAGCGCCCGGCGGCGAAATAGGCCGGCCCTTCGGCCCAGCGACACCCCGTATAGAGCTGTTCCACTCGGGCGCTGTGGTTGACCAGGCTGGCAAAGCGCTGGTCTACGATCTCGAAATCCTCGGCCATGGGTACCCTCATGCGGCAACGATCGCACTCTGACTGCTGATCGCATGATAGCGCTATCATCACGGAAGGGAATAGCCTTCCTGCATCGCTGTCGACGTCGCCGAATTTCACTTGAAAATTGAGGAGTTCGGTTCTCGGTAATCCGCAAATGTTACTTTACAATTTTTTGTGGTAGCGCTACCTAATTAAGAGACAGCGGTGTTTTCGGGAGGAGACCAGAGCGCCTCGTCAATGGTGAAAGCAGGCATCCAGCGTGCCGGTGCCAGAGAAGTTCGTGCCGTTCCGGGGGAAGGAGTTCCCTCTCGAAACGGAGAACAAAATCAGTGGCGCGCCAATGGGAGGAATGTCGATGGTGAAGTCACTCGCTGGCGGCATCGTTGCTGCCACTGCCTTTTTTATGTTGGGATCGGCCGCCTACGCGGAGCCGGAAGTGGTTTCAGGGCCCGCGGCGGAGCCGGAATGTTTCGCGCCATGGTCGGCGGACACAAAATTCTTCAAGTTTCCGAAAAAGGAAGGCCCGTACCGCATCGCGCTTGCGAACGGCTACATCGCCAACACCTGGCGTATCCAGATGGTGCAGACGGCAAAGGCCTATGCCGCCCAGCCCGACGTCGCGGCGAAGCTGAAGGAGTTCAAGGTCGTTTCGACGGGTGAGGATGTGCCCGCCCAAATCTCGGCGATCAACAACTTCATCGATTCCGGCTATGACGCCATCGTCGTCAACGCCCAGAACCCGACAGCATTTGCGCCCGTCATCAAGCGGGCGAAGGAAGCCGGCGTGGTGCTGGTTGCCTTCGACAATATCCTCGACACCCAGGACGCGATCAACGTCAACGTCGACCAGAAGGGGCTCGGCCAGTTGTGGGGCGAATGGCTCGTCAAACATCTGCCGAACGGCGGCAAGGTACTCGAGGTGCGCGGTGTGGCCGGCACTTCGGTCGACACCGATCGGCACAACGGCATCCATGAGAGACTCCAGGCGTCGGGCAAAAACTTCGAGGTCATCGAGGTCGTGGGCAAATGGGATGACGGGGTGGCCCAGAAGGTGACGGCGGATGCGATCGCCACCAGCGGTCCCTTCGACGGCATTACCGGCCAGGGCGGCGATACCGGCATTGTCCAGGCGATGATCGACGCCAAACATCCGTTCGTGCCGTTTGGCGGCGAAACCGAAAACGGGTTTCGCAAGTTCTGTGCAGCACATGCCGCAGACGGCCTGAAATGCTCGTCGGCCGGAACCGGACCCGCACAGGTGGCCGTTGCCATCAAGACGGCGATCGCCGCGCTCGAGGGACAGGTGGTGCCGCAGTCGGTCAAGTTGCCGTTGGCCATTGTCGAGGATCCGAATTTCAAGGAGGGCCAGGACTACTTCCAGTCCGAATCCGACAATTTCTTCGTCGGTAATTCCTTCCCTACCTGCGGGATCAATTTCTCCGCCCAGGAAATCATGAAGCAGAGCAAGGAAAACCAGTAGATCGATCAGGAACGGGCGTTGCACAGCCGTGCAGTGCCCGTCGTCCGTAACGGTTTCCCGGAGAGAGCAATGGAAAATGGCGGCCCGCTCTTTCGCATGGAGGGGATATCGAAGCGCTATGGTGGGGTTCGCGCGCTTGAAAATGCCGGACTGTCGGTCAGGGCTGGGGCCATCCACGCCGTTCTCGGCGAGAACGGCGCGGGAAAGTCGACACTCATCAAGATTATGGCCGGCGTCGTGGCTGCGGACGAAGGGCAGATGACGCTCGATGCACAGCCGGTGAAATTCGCTTCGCCGGCTGCCGCCAACGCCGCCGGGATCGCCTGCGTCTTTCAGGAGTTGTCGCTGATCCCGGAACTCAGCGTTGCCGACAATATCGTCATTTCCAATCCGCCGACGCGGTTCGGCATGATCGACCGCAAGGCCCAACGGCGCATCGCAGAGGAGGCGCTGGCGCGCGCCGGTGCCGCCGACATCCATCCTCTGGCGCTGGTCAAGGACCTGCCGCTGTCGCGCAAGCAGATCGTCGAGATCGCCAAGGCACTGGCCCGCAAGCCGCGCATCCTCATCCTCGACGAGGCGACATCGGCACTGACGGCGGCCGACGTGTCGAAGGTTTTTGCCGTACTGAAGCGATTGCGTGCGGAAGGGCTGGCGCTCGTCTACATCTCGCATCGCATGAACGAGATTGCGGAACTTGCGGACGACTGCACAGTGTTTCGCAACGGCAGCAAGGTTGCGAGCTACGCGGCGGGCACAAGGAGCGATGCGGAGGTCATCGAGATGATGATCGGCCGCGAGTATCACAGCGTCTATCCTCCCAAGCCCGGCCGGCTTGCACAGATTGCGCCTGTGCTTGAAACACGAAATCTGTCCTGGGCGGATCGCCTTCACGACATCTCGTTTTCGCTTCGCTCGGGTGAGATCGTCGGTCTCGGTGGGCTGGACGGGCAAGGGCAGCGCGATCTCCTTCTGGCGTTATTCGGGGTCCTGCGCGGGTTGCGCGGCACGGTTCTCGTCGACGGCAGCCCGATCAGCATCGGCAGCCCTGCGCAGGCGCGCCGGCACGGCATCGGCATGGCGCTCATCCCCGAGGACCGCAAGACCGAGGGGCTGATGCAGCCGATGACGGTGCGCGACAATCTCTCGCTTGCGTCGCTCGATCGGCTGACGCGTGGCGGGATCATCGACAGGGCGAAAGAGGAGAGCGCCATCAATCAGATGATGACGCTACTCGCCATCAAGGCAGGTAATATTGACGCGCCCGTCGGTGCCCTTTCGGGCGGCAACCAGCAGAAGGTCGTCATCGCGAAATGGCTGATGCGGCAGCCGCGCATCATTCTGCTGAACGATCCCACGCGCGGCATCGACGTGGGAACCAAGCAGGAGATCTACCTCTTGCTGCGGCGCCTTGCGGACGAGGGCGCAGCCATCCTGTTCTATTCGACCGACTATGCCGAGCTCATCGGCTGCTGCGACCGGGTGCTCGTGCTTTATGACGGAACGGTGAAACGGGAACTGGCAGGAGCAGAGATAACGGAGCGCGCCCTGATAGCGAGCGCACTCAACATTCCGTCTGCAGAACCAACCCAGCGGGAGCCGGCGCAATGAAGGGCTGGGAATACCGACTGGCGGAGCACCGGGGCACGTTGACGGCGCTGGCGATCTTCGTGGTCATGTTCATCATCTACACCGCGAACCATCCGGCTGGTTTCACGGCCAATGTCATCCAGACGGCGGCCAACAAGGGGGTGCTGCTCGCCTTCGTCGCGATGGCGCAAACCATGGTCGTGATCACCGCAGGCATCGACCTCTCCGTCGGCATGATCTTCCTGCTCACCAACTGCCTGGCCTCGTGGCTGGTCGTGGGCTCGCCGCTCGAGACGGCCTTCGGCGTCCTCGTCGTCCTGGCCGTGGGGGCGTTGTGCGGGGCGACCAACGGCGCCATCGTGATATACGGGCGTCTGCAGCCGATCGTGGCGACGATCGCAACGGGGGCGGTCTATTTCGGGATCGCGCTGTTGCTGCGGCCCTTTCCGGGAGGGTCGGTCAACGAGCACCTCGCGGATGCCCTGACGGGACGTATTTTCGCTGTCGTCCCTGCGAGCCTTGTGGCGCTCGCGGCAGTGGTCGTCCTGATATGGGTGCCCTTCAGCCGCTCGGTCTACGGCCGCGCGGCCTATGCCGCCGGCTCTTCCGAAACTTCGGCCTACATGTCCGGCATGCCGATCCGCCGCGGCAAGCTGCTGGCCTATACGCTTTCGGGCCTGGTGGCCGCCCTCGGCGGGCTGTTCCTCACCTTTTTTACCTATACCGGCGACGCGGCCTTTGCGAGCGGCAATGCCTACACGCTGTTTTCGATCGCCGCAGTGGTGCTGGGTGGCGTGTCGCTGTTCGGCGGCAAGGGCAGCGCCATAGGCGCCGTCTTCGGCGCGCTGGCGTTCCGGACGATCGGCGACCTTCTGTTCGTTTTCGATCTCGATCCGCTCTGGCAACCGCTGTTTCAGGGGCTGATCCTGCTTGCGGCCATAAGCCTCGGCGCGCTCGCCCTCTTTCGTGTGCGCAATCGATTGGAGTGGTTTCTGTGAGCGAGACGGCAATGACGCGGGCAACGGAGCGGAAGCAGGGTTTCATGCGCAGTCTCGATCCGGCGGTGCTCACCGCATTTGGCTGCATCGTACTGCTGCTTGTCCTTGGCAGCTTCTATTCGCGCAGCTTCCTGTCACCGGAGTATCTGCTGCAGCAATTGAAGGTGGCATCCTTCCTCGGCATCATTGCCACCGGCATGATGCTTGTCATCCTGCTCGGGCAGATCGACCTTTCGGTGCCGTGGACCGTGGCAACGGGCGCAATGATGGCCTGCGCCGCTGCAGCATACGGCCCCCTTGGCACCACGCTTGCCATACCATTCGGCATCCTTTGCGGCATCGGCATCGGGCTCTTCAACGGCGTTGGAGTGGCATACCTGCGCATACCCTCGATGATCGTGACGCTCGCGACGAATGCCGTCGCGCAAGGGGTCATGGTGGTCTACACAGGCGGCTTCTCGCCACAGGATTCCGCGACCGCAGCCATGCGCTATCTCGCCACCGGCGCCTTGATCCCGGGCATCCCGAATGTCGTCTTCATCTGGGCGCTGATCGGCGCGGCGATGGTCTTCCTTCTGCGCCGGACGGGCTTCGGGCGCGCGGTCTACGGTATCGGCAATCGCGAGCGTGCGGCCTATCTTTCCGGGATCAATACCCGCCGCATCGTCATGACCGCCTTTGCCGCCTCGGGCGGGCTCTCGGCCTTTGGCGGGGTTCTGCTTGCAGGTTATGCCTCCAAGGCCGCGCAATCCATGGGCGACGCCTACCTTCTTCCTGCCATAGCGGCCGTGGTGCTCGGCGGCACCTCGATCCTCGGCGGACGGGGATCCTATCTCGGCACGGTCGCCGGCGTCATCCTCATCACGCTGCTGCAATCGATCCTTTCCGTCACGCAGATGCCCGAGGCCGGTCGCCAGATCATCTACGGCGTGGTGATCATACTCATGCTCCTGCTCTATGGTCGTGCGCCAGCCAGCCGTTAAACTTGCGGAGAACAGAGGAAGCGCCACACGCATCCATCTGGCTTCTCGCCAGGCAGTCGATCCGGCAATGGGCTCGAAAGGCCAACCCGCGAGTTGGATGATACATGGGCCGTCAAAGCCTTTCGCCGGTCCTCACCTCGCTCTATTTCGGATCGTACGGACCTGCCGTCCACCAGGCGCTCGCGGCAGAAACGTCACGGAAGGATCTACCCTCGGCGACCTGTCCTCGCGCGCGGGAAAGCTTTATCCCCTGGTGGTGATCCAGGAGGTGGGCTTGGACGGGTTCTGGATCGGCCGGGCGCTGAACAAAGTCGGTTGGATTGAGAGCCACCTCGTCGAGGCAGCATCGATCGCGATGCCGCGTCGTCGACGCCGCGCTAAGACCGACCGCATCGATGGGGAAACCTTGATGCGCACGCTGCTGGCCTGGAAGCGGGGAGAACCCCGCGTCTGTTCGATGGTCAGGATGCCGACGTCAGAAGAAGAAGATCGTCGCCGGATTGGCCGCGAGCGAAAAGTGCTGGTCGCTGAGCGTGTTCTCCACGTCAATCGGATCAAGGGACTGCTGTTCTGCCAGGGCATCCGAGATTATGCGCCTTTGCGCCGTGATCGGCGAACGCGACTGGAAGAACTTCGTACGGGCGATGACCACGCACTCCCCACGCATGTCAAAGCGCAAATCTCCCGCGAACTCGATCGTCTCGAGTTGTTGCTTGAGCAGATCAAGGCCGTGGAGGCTGAACGGGACGCACTCATCGTCGAGCAGGCGACGAGTTCACCGGCGCCAGTGACAGCGCTCGCCAGCATCAGGGGGCTTGGCCCCGAGATTGCGGCCGTCCTTCACTCTGAGGGCCTGTTCCGGCATTTTGACAACCGCCGTCAGGTTGCCGCCTCCGCGGGGCTGGCGCCGTCACCTTGGCAGAGTGGCGCGATCGATCGCGAGCAGGGCGTCTCGAAAGCGGGCAATCCGCGGCTGCGAACGGCGATGGTCGAGCTCGCCTGGTTATGGCTGCGCTACCAGCCGGGCTCCAGCCTGTCCTGCTGGTTTAAGGAGCGCGTGACACAGAATGGCGGACGATTCAAAAAGACGATGATCGTGGCGCTCGCTCGCAAGCTGCTGGTCGCCTTATGGAAGTATGTGAATGGTGGCGTCGTCATCGATGGGGCAATATTGAAATCCGCCTAACCGCCGACAATAAAACTGCAACGCTGTTTCAATCTTCAGGGCCGGATCAGCCCTGACGATCCAGGTGAACGGACCGTGGATCCTCATGGCATTACCAGTCGGGAACAAGGTTGGTGCCGTTCTCCTGAGCCCTTGCCCGCCGCAAGCGGGATCGTGGTGCAGCCGCCTGCAGCGGCGACCGTATGTGAGGTTGTACAGGCTCGCAGGCCGGGCCGGTAAAAGAATCGGGCTCAGATCTAGGATCGAGACGAGGAAATCACGATGCCACCCTGATCACTGTTGACGCCATACTCCTCATGTGAGGAAGATCCGACCGCATCCCGCGACGACATCATCGACATTGCCCGTTCGCTGGCGCGGCCGGGAAGGTGAGGGCAAGAAATCACCCTTATAACGAGTGGTAAGACCCTCGAAGGAACGGAGCGGCTTGCCGGCGTCTCCGCCCTATCCCCGACCTTTGGCCGACAGGAGCCGGACATGTGTCAGGGATGCTACTTGATAAAACCCGGATACTGCACTTCTTCTCGGTTCACTCCCGTGGAATCCAACCGAACCGGAGTGGGCTCCGGCACGTCGGCCATGTACCGATGAGCGACAAGCCAATCGCGCAAGATAGTCTCAATCGCGGCGGCCCGGCCGGCGGGCGGCGGTGAAAGGTCCGGATCGGTCATGTAGGCCGCGAGCCCGGCTTCGAGGTCATCTGCAAGAAGAGGCAAGTCTGCTGAATCGGACATGGTAGGCTCCTCTAGGCTTCAGCTAGATAACGAGCTTTCATGGCGCCTGTTCCCAGCGAGGACCTCGGGAGCCCTGTATGGCGGCTGCAGACGTGGGCCGCCGGTTCGTATCCGCTCAAGGCGATAGATTCGTGGTTGGCTTCGGTCATTTTGTTCGCATCGAAATCTAGGCAGCATCCTGAAGTGCACACTCCAATCTCAGTACCGCAGTTAATGCGTCGTGAGGAGCCGCGCTAGGAGAATTGCTTCCATGCTGATTCCCTAAAGGGCAATATCTGCGCCCGCTAGTACAGTGT
>Ga0102589_1001775_pt1 | contig 27298 bp, 37 predicted proteins | sample AraplaMF_Col_mLB_FD_76858 | JGI IMG/M metagenome (GOLD analysis project Ga0102589, IMG submission 76858) | Arabidopsis root microbial communities from the University of North Carolina, USA - plate scrape MF_Col_mLB | ecosystem: Host-associated > Plants > Roots > Endosphere | place: USA... | reverse complement strand
TGAAGTGTGTATTTAGTATCATGGTACTGGTAAACCTCTAAATAGAAATAAATGTTGCTAACAGGGGCGTTAACAAGATTAGTACCTCCATACACACCTGTAGCTTTAATGGTATAGAGGTCTGTATTTTGGTTTAACACCAAAGTGCGACCACTAGGTTGCAATGAATCTTTATAGATTTCTGTTTTCTTTAACAAGTTAGTTTCACCTATTAAAGTGAGCATACCGCCATTATTAGCGTTATAATCTAGTACTGTTTTACCGTTCTTATTGTCATACAGATATAATCTGTCTGGACTGGCTTCACTTGTGGAAGTTCCTAATGTAAATTTACTTGTCGGTGTTAAAAAGTCTATTACCTTAGTGTTCGCTATATTGAGACTACCTGTCATCGTACCGCCCGTTTTTGGTAATGCCCCTGCCGCTAATGCACCTGCTGCAATAATTCCATTAATATCTACGCCCTCAAGTTTCTCTCCAGCTTCAATTGCTTTTTGGATTACTGGGAATTCATTTGTAGATGCCATCGCTTCATCAGACATTATCGATTCATCAACAGCAAAAACAAATTTGCACGTTTCAATTACTTTATTATTAGGGAAAGTTAATCTTAATTGCGCAATCACGTTTCCGTATGCAATAAGTGTTTGTGTACTCAATACTACATAATACTTACCTTGCATTTGGTTTACATTCTGTACTTCTTGGAATACTCTCTTACCATCAGGCTTTAAAAATGCAATTTGTACCTTTGTGGCCGTTGAAAAATCCGTAACTACTTTGTCGTGAGTTACATTGATTAATAGCTTGGCAGAGTTTAAATCATTCTGATAAAACCGGATGAGCTTTAGTTCTTCTTCTTTTGTGGCGAAATCTTTATATTGCATTGTGTCAATTGTAATTTCTCTTACTTTTAATAGTTCTGCCAAATGGATCACTCCTTTTGTTAAAAATAAAAAAGCCTACTTGTGCAGACTTTCGGAAAATGTTTATTGTTGTGATACTTGCGTTGCTTGTTGCTGTAAGTTAGTTAAACAATCAGAACACACATTTAACGTTCCTAACTTATGCAAATGAGCATTCTTTTTGCACAACTCACAAAATGTATCTGTTTTACGCAAATAAACCTGGTCATGATCTGAGAAAATCTCAACTACATCACCAGGTTTAACACCAATATCGGCTAATTTATCTAACGGCACTTTTACTGTACCGTCTTCGGAAATCGTTACTGTTACTCCTAAGTATTGATATGTCATAAATACCTCCTATAATGAAATGTTAATAAATGCCCATCCGTTTGTACCTATATGAAGATAAGCGCCCCATCCTTTACTTCCATTCATGTATTTGATAGTTCCTAAGGCGTCAGGACCGCCACCAGCAATATTTACTCCTTGTGTACTTACTTGGCAGTTAAATGAAGCTTTAGGGGCAATTACCGCGAATGAATTTGATGGGTTTGTTATATTGAAGGTTACACCCTTATATGCTTCAACCCAATATGAACCATTTTTTGCATAATGACTAATCCCGGAATTACCTCTAATGGTTACACTGTTATTTGAATCCATCCATATTGGACCGCTATTCGCATATTGTGTTATCCCTTCAGCTTCCAACCAGAATTGCCCACCTCTTGCATATTGGGTTAAACTTTTACCGGAATCAATAGTTATGTTATTATCTCCTTGTATAAGAGTATCACCATTAGAAAAGAGGTTAATTTTACTCGGATATTTTGGATCGTCATTACTTGTTTTTCCGTTAACTATCCCCATGCTTGCAACATAATAACTACCTATATTTTGTTGCGCAATTACCATTGTTCCATCTTTAAAATCAGATGGGTCTACATTCTCGTGTAATAGAATTGTAGGTTGAATTCTTCCGTCTTTATTCCAATAGTAACCAAGATACATTCTATTTAAATTCGATTCCATCAAACGTATGAATTGTTTTTCTATGTGAACATAGTTAGATCCATTATCAGTGCGCAGTGTAGAACCTTTAATTTCTCCTGCTAAAATCCGTTCTGCAACGATACCTCTGCCTGTAATCGCGTTCCTAAAAGTCATTCCTCCATCAGTACTTACACCTAATCCGGCACTATTCAAAACCACAACGTAATTTGGATTGTTCTTATCCTTCGCAATTAATCCTTGTGGTGTGATATCTAATTCACTAGTTACGCCTAAAATCATACTTGTGACATTTGCAACCTCTTCTGCCATCGCATTGATTGGGAGTTTTTCTCGTCCTTCTATCAAATCATTAATTGTTTTAGCAGCATGATCTAAATTAGACTGATACCTTTTGGTAATGTCTTGATTTCCAAAGGTTAATTGAACATCAAGAATATTCCCGCGCCAATCACGTAATACGCTTCGATTCACAACACGTACTTCTGCATCCAATCTAATTCTTTCATCAATAAGAAATACCCGATCACCAAGTCCACTCTGAGCAATCGGGTATTTCTGTTTCGTTAAATCGTGTATATCAGCGGTTACGCTAATTTTTAAACTTTCATTCACAATCTTTTTTAAACCGCTATCCATTGTTGCAGATAATTTTATACGGCCGTCTTTTAAAGGTGGAGCGTGACGCACTCCGATTCCAGGAATACTTGCAAGTGGTGATGTAAATTCACGAATCAATTTAGCGCCTTGCCATCCATCTTCTTCTGTGAAATCACCATAACCTTTAGCGTATGTCCAAAATCCTGATGCATCAACTTCTTGAACTATATTTGAAGCATTCAATCTATGGCGGTACATGACGTTTAGGTCAGATCCAATTTGAGGTTCAATCGTTACAACCTTTCCCAGAATCCTGAACTCTGCTCCATAACGATTCAATGCATCTTTAAACATTTCAAGTCGGGTAGACCCACCACCGAATCCTTCCCATTGCAATGAATTATAACTTCCATTCAATTGATAAACGTAGCCACTTCCACTAAAAATAGTTGCAAAGCAAGCATTTGCAGTGAAGGATTGATTATATTCTTCATACACGCGACCATTGTCGAAGTCATCATAAAATTTCGGTACTGCTTTAATCTCCGCAGTTAATGTTTTCCCTTCACCCTGTTTTTTCAGATAAACAACTTTATATTCTGTTTCACTATCATCGACTAGAGTCCACATTTCTGAGAGTTTATTAAGAAATATTAAATTCACTTTATTGGGAGATACCTTTGCAGAGAATACACAATTCCCATTTAATTCTTCTTCAATGAGGTAAGTTACCTGTGTAATATACTCCCTATTCTCCAAATCACGTACATACATAATAAGTCACCTCACTTGTAGTAAAATCTAAAATCAAATTCTATCGTTGCTGAGGTGCAATTAAACACTTCAAAAGTATTCCAACCCGGAACTAACTCAATGAAATCTTTTTTGGTATTCCTTAAAAATTCTAACCCGTTTCTTCCGATATTCGGGCCGTTATAAATTACTATATCTGAGCTAGAAAGAGCATAATTAATTGTAGCAGTACTAAAATTCGTTAGATTTTTCACCATAAAACCTGTAGAACCACCTACAACATCACTAATAACTATCTTTAATTCTTGTTCAAAAGGATGAACTGGTATATTACCAGGATTGTAAATTTTAAATTTCTGACCTGGTACGATATTATGCTTATACTTGTGTGAAACAGGATCAACTATAATACCCATTCCTGCTCCCCAAAGTCCACTCGACACATCTATACCATCGCGTTGGATATCAGATGATTTGCCAATCGATTCAGCGAATGGTAAGTCTGCTGTTTCGAACTCTATCTCACCAAATCCATATTTGAGTTGCTGATCTATATCAAATGTAGAGGAAATATTAACTTTGTATCGTTTGCCACTAACGATTAGATTATCTCCATTTTGATACTCTAATCGTCGTAATTCACGAATATAAAAAGATTCCGTACTTAGTATCATTTCAAATAGTTTATCTCTCGTTATTGCTACATCTAATAAGTCCTGTGCCTTAAAATAAAAAGGTACGGTTATAGTCCGTACCCCATAAGTAGATCCTGTGCTAATTCTTCCATTTGCCCCTTCTACTTCTGTATAAGTAGGACGCATTTCAATCGATCCAACACGGAAGTCTTGCGCCTGAACGTTTATGTCAGATAGCTTCATAGTTTGTCCATTCATTCTTGTGATTTGCACGTCCATTAGAAATACCTCCTTACTGTGTTTTCGACTGCATTACCTTCATTTACATGAGGTCGTACAATACGTCCTACTGTTTCGCCTTCCATAACAACTTGTAGGTTATCTAATTTGTCACCTAAATTTTTAACTGCAGCTGCTACTAATTTAGTATCATTTTGATTCGTAACATTAGCAGACTGAGAGTTAATCATTGCTTGTTGTCCGAAATCGGTTGGGGAATTAACACCTGATACATACGATGGTGCCCTGTAACTCCCTGAAATAGAAGGGATTACAGGAGCCACTACATCACCAGGAAGAATATCACCCATTTGAATAGAGTCAGTTAAAGTTGAAAAGCCGTCTTTGACAGCAGATGCCATGTCTAATGCAGTACGCACAAGAGGATTTATCATACTATCCATTCCTTGATCTAAACCTTGACCTACGTAGACCCCTATATCTCTCATCACACGTGAAGGAGAGTGGATTCGGAAAAACCCGGTAATAGTATCTTTTATGGAACGACCAATATTAAACACCTGATCTATCAGTTTATTGGCGTAACTATAAATACCATTAATCATTCCAGATATTATTTGCTGACCAATTGTGAAAAAGTAGCCTACAAAACGTTGGACTGTATTTACCGCTTGCCCTAGTACCCATCCAATGGCCGAAACCACATTATTCATTTTATTTTGTATTCCACCTATAATAGCGTCCCAAATTCCAACAAAGAAATTTTTGAACATACCGCCCCAACTTTGTGCTAGACGGGTTATAGTTTCTAATTTTGAACCGAAGAATACATATAAATCTGCAAGGGCATCATTCCAAATTTTCTTTATATCTCCCCAAAATTTACCGAATAATCGGCCTATGTCATCACCGAATTTACCAAGCCACTTCAGGACTCTCCCAACACCCCATAATTGCAGGTAACCCCAAATCGCTTCTAGTGCTCCAAACCAAATTTCCTTAACCCCTTCCCAAACTCCAGCCCAATCGCCGGTAAAAAGAGAAGAAAAAACTTTTACGATTCCGAGTATAACTTTTAGAATTCCTTGTATAAAATCACGTATCGCTTCTAGCGTTCCAATCACAATCTCTTTAATAATCGGCCACGCAAATTGGAAAACTGCGACTATAATCGGCATTACCGATTTTATTATTTCACTCGCTACGGACCAACAATCGGAAAAGGCTTGTTTTATCTGACTGCCGTTTTCTAGCCAAAACTGGGCTATTTGGGTTCCGATTGCAGTCATGAAGGACCATATCTCACTTAAAAATTCGCTTATTGCTTGCTTGATAGACGATACAGTGTTAACAACTGTTGTAATTGTTGCCTGATTCATCCCTAACGACTTTAATAATGCTGTTCCGTTTTCTTCATCACCTGCGAACAACGCAAAAATGCCTTGCATGAATACTGCAAAGCCTGAAAAAACTTGTTTAATTGTTTCAATTACCCCTCGAACTGTTTCACCAAATGATATGATCGCTCTAGTATTCTCTGGTGACATTCCTAGTGAAGTGAGCATACTAGCTGCACCATCACTATTTCCTTGTAAAACTTGCCAAAACGCTTTAAAAACGGTTATCACGTTATTTACCGCGTTCCTAAATGGTTCTATATTTTTATAAGCATAAGTAAACCCTAAAGCTAAACCTGTTATCGCAGCTGCTAGCGCCCATGCTACAGGACTGGCCATGGCTAACACCATTACCGCCGGTTTAATAATCATCCATAAAGCAGCAAACGCCGCTCTATATCCCTTTAATAATCCCATTCCTGCACCTAATGGCAGCAATAGGAGTGTTAAGGCTGGAACTAACATCATTGTCCCTTGGATGAATTTCGCTAAAGTAGGATGTGCTTCATTAAATGCGATAACCATTTTTGCCATTGTGTTAACAAAATTATAAATAGGTATCATTAAAGCAGCAAATGCATCCCTCATCGGTTGTAACGCTTCAGTAAGTGACTCCATCATGTCTTTATATGCTTTTGCGTATTTAGGGTTCATCTCCATATTAGCTTTATGCAATTTCCCATAAAACATAACTGCTCCGGCACCAACGACTAAAAATGCTTGTCCCATTCCCATAACAGATTGGTTAATAATGCGAATTTGATCATTTAACTGCTTCATATTCGCAGTAGGTCCAAGAAATTCTAAAGCTAACTGAGCGGCACTACTTCTGTTAGCCAATCGTTCCATTGCATTTGTCGCTGTTAAAGCACCTCTAGAAACGTTGTATAATGGATTTCCCATGCGTTGTAAGTTACCTTGTAGTTTACTTGATGTTGTAGACATATTATTCAACATACCGATGGTTTGCAAAATACTAGCTTGTTTCATTCTGTCTAGTTTCATAATTTCATCATTCGCAGCTTTTTCTGCCTTACCAATTCTGTTAACTTGAGCAATTAAATCCTGGGCGCTACCAGAGTATGTTGCCATGCTCATAGCAGCATCTAAATAAGCAAGTTTAGTTCGTTTTAGTTCTTCAATATGAGGCTTCATAGCTTCTCGTTGTTCGTATTTCATTTGCCGTAATCTACGACTATACTCACTATTAGAATCTCCCATACTTTCAATACTACGTCGATATTCTCTGGAGCTTCGACTAGTTGATGTGACAAAATCGTTCATTTCACGGCGCATCTGTTGAATCTCGCGACGCATTTGATCAGTTTCAGCCCTAAACTGAACAACTAATTCTTCTTGTGTGGCCAAATCTCTCCCTCCTTTCTAATTGAAGTTGAGAGTTTGTAAGAACTGCATATGTTCTTGTGCTTTTTGCATTTTTTCTTCTATCGTTAAATCTTGATTATTTTCTCCATTCAACTTATTGCGGTCGAATAAATCAGTTGGTTTTAAATTCTTTTTAGGGTCATGATGATAGGCTACACGCATCATCAGTGCAAACACGCTATTTGTTTGCAACTCATCAAGGTGTTGCTCATTCCGACCTATCATCATATTTTCGAATTCACGAGGGGTAAGTTCCATAACCTCGCTAGGCAATAATTTTAAATATCTAAAACCATCTTGTTGAACTTTGTCTAAGTCCTCGCGAGTAAATTCTCTTATTCTTCGACCTTCCCGAACATTTCCTCTATCATTTCCATCATCTCTGGGTTCTCCGCTGCTTCTGGATTCTTGGCTAGATACTGCTTCTTCATTTGTTTTCTCAACTTTTTTGTTGTCTTTTGGTAGAAAGTACTTTCTGCTACCACCTCATTTAAAAGTTCTTCAATGAATTCTTGAGAAATTTTCCCCTCTTCAAATTGTTTTTCGATGTTCTCCATGACTTTATCGCGTGTAAATCCTTCTTTTGTGTGCATTAATCCAAAGTAGATAGCATCAACAAACAACTCTAAATCTCCTTGCATACAAGCCATTACAACTTCGTTTGAACCACCTTCATATTTTTTATTTAATTCATAGATGTTTCCAAAAGTAAGTTTTAATTCGTATTCTTTTTTATCGATTTCAAAACGCATATATATCAATCTCCTTTTAATTGGATGTTATTTTCAAATTTAAAAGGACGGTAAAAACCGCCCTTTACTGACCTGCACCTTTAGGAATTACTGTGAGGGTTTCTGTCCTTACAGATCCGGATAATTTTACTTCCACTGAATAAGAAACAAATTCTCCATTAGATGAAGAGCGTTCAAAAGAAGTAATCATATAGTTACCTGCTTCGGCTTCTTTCGTTCTCATATTAATTTCATAAATCTCCATATATTCACCATTTCTAATGGCAGCCTTAACAGCAGGATAATATGGGTCCCCTTCTGCTAACGTACAAGAGAACGAACGAGTTTCTTTTCTTTTTCCATAATCGGAATACGACCTATCTTTAGACTCCGCTTCAATTTCATCAGCCTCAATATTATGAGAGTCTTCGGTTTGATCAAATGGTCTAACTAATATGGATTGATTAGTCTGATCCTTTATTTTTGCAGCGATAATAAATTCATCACCACGGTACATTTTGTTCTTAACTGTTCCAGCTGTTTCAGCCATATATTTCACGCTCCTTAATTTACATAAGCTTGTTGGTATTCAAAAATCATTGTTAGTTGCGCAGAACCAACTCCACTTGGAGCAGTTGTTACTCTCCGAAAATAAATCCTATCAATCGATTCACTACCATCTTCATTACGAAGTTGTACTTTGTAACCGTTGCTTCTGATTTTATTAGCAACCTTTTCAGCTGCTTGCATTGCTTTATCTGTTGTTGTATTAAAAAACCTTACTACCATCGTGTATAGTAAGGTGTAATGATCTTTTGAAGTTTTATCATCATTTATAGATAAAATCGGATAATATACCGATGGAATAACTAGTTCTTCTGGAACTTGATCATGATAAGCGAATGTATTAGTAGGTAAACTGTCATATACAAAAGCTTTCATAGAACCATGTATTTGCTCATACATAATCATCTCGCTCCATTCTGTACCCATTGCTTAAATTGGCGATCAAATGAACGTTGGAACATGCGCTCATATATCGCTACTGCATTATCCCAATAAGGACGGCCCTCTATGAATTTAGCAGTAAGCATCATTCCAGTAGGTGCGTGTGGATCATATTCGAAATTATGACCTTCCCATCTTCCTGGCACAAATCTTCTTACCTGCTGCCAGCCATCATTTTGTAATTTTGCATAGCTTAAGTTGCTACCAATCTCTAATGTTAATCCACCATCAGATGAGCGCCACACGTTTCCATCTCCGCCCTTATCAAACGAGTTTAGCAGTCTTCTTGTATCCACAACCGCTAATGAAATGATTTGATTTTGCACCTCTTCTAGAAATTGAAAACCGCTAGCTTCAAGCCATAAAGCAACGTTCCGATCTAATCCGTTTGCCATGCGATTCAACTTTGCACTGAACTCACGGAATCCCCTAGTCGTTATTTGGCTAGCCATGGCTCACTCTTCCTCTCTGCAATGGCTTTTATATGTGAAACCTCACCAGTGTGTGGATTCTTTACTGGAAAGGGATTGCGTATATAATAAGTGACATTCGTATCTTTTTTGATTGCTTTGTCATTATGCTTAACATCAGCATCCGGCATAAACAATACTCGGATTTCTTGACTGTTTAATTGGTTTGGTACTGATTGTATAGAGGCAGTTGTACCTTCTATAAAGTAGCAGCTTTGTTCTGCTATATCTGGAGTATCCTTGTATGAATACACTTCTTCTCCTGGTTGCCCATACTTACCTGGCTTTGTTTCCTTCTGCAAATGGTAAATATCACATTCGTGAACAAACATACCTTGAAGAGACATTAAATCGTCCCCATTTTGAATGTGACTTTATTTTTCCCATTATGATTCATGAATTTCTGCAGGAGATATAGAACTGAAGGTTTCGTTATACTGCCAGTATCCTTTGTATAAGAATAGTCACCGCCACCAATACTTTCAGACTTAACCCCCTTCATAGCATTTGTATCACTGTTGGTTGAAGCGTAATACTGGGCCAATTTCTTACATGCTAACTTCACTTCTGCTGGGACCTCAGGATATTTCGTCTTATCACTAAAATCTATTTTAGAGAGAGTATAAATCTCTGTATCTGCCTCAAGTATGTCCTGCTCTAATAAAGGAACAGGACGTTTTTTCACTTCAGGCAGCACAGTGTAATCTATTAATTCTTGAGCAGTAATAAGTGCCATACTTATCACTCCTCTCCTTTAGATTTACTACTGTCTTTTCGAACTTCAAATTGTTCATTACCATTTAGATAATCATAGGTTTTCTTTGTAACCTTCTCTTCTTGGCCCAATAAAAAAAGACGTTCATGGACGTCATATGTTTTACCAACAATTAATTTAACGTAATAATTCAAAAGTCATCACTCCTTAACTTTGATAACTTTTGCAACTGCATCTTCCTCTTCAAACTTCACATCAACCTTCGCAGTTAAAACAATAATGAATTTACGAGCGCGGATATCCTTATCTACCTCAATTCGAATATTACGGCTCATACCTGTCACAATATTTTTAGGCGGCGTTAATAAAATATCAGATACAGTATTTTCTCCCTCATTATATGGTTGTAACATAGCAATTCCCTCTACTGGAACCCCATAAGCAGAAGCTAAACCACCTTGAAGTGAAACATCCCCTAAGTTAGTTTGTCGCATCGCTACTTGGTCTTTCCATTCAATTTCTAAACCATGCGATGTGTAAAACTTCCAGTCTTTAGGGTTACGTAGGTACTTAGCAGGAACAGCTTTATAGGCTTTCTTAAATACATCTTTAGTAAATGCACCTGCAGCACAATCTACAACATGCGAAGTTGCTTGTTTGCGAAGCCCATCTAATAAAGCTAAATATGAATCTGTCGACGCTATATCACCATTCAAAATTAGCTCTTCGATATCTAATGCAGCACGATCTGCTATCATCTGCATGATAGTATTTTGAAGATTACCGCCCTCAATATTGTTTTCCAATGTATCATAAGTAATATGCACTTCTGCAATTACTTCTTTAGCATTTAACGTAATTGTGCTAGTTGATGGAGCAGAGCGATCAGAGTCTTTTAAAGGTACACCTTCAACACCAGGGCGAAGAATACGGGAACCAAAGCCAATTTTTTCAATTTTAAGTGTGTCTGAGGCCATTTGAACAAAACGCGAGTCCTTTAGAATAGTAGGAGAATTTTGCACCATACGTAAGAAAGTATCAGCTTGTTCAGGATTCATTAAACCACCACTAGCTAATGTGGCAAGGGTAACGTCCGCTTTTTCAATAATTGTTTTGTTATTAAGTGTCATATATATTTTCCTCCTTCAGGCTTACAGTAAGCCATTCCATACAGATTTTTTAACTTCTGCTTTCTCGATAACATCAGTATCTTGCTGATTACTAATACCTTGAGATTTCTTTAATGCTTCGATCTCTTCACGTAAAGGAGCGGTAGCAGCTTCAACAGCTTTTTCCACCTTAATATCTTCTTCTGTTTTTTCCTCGTCGAGATTAAGGTGTTTCTTAACAGTGGCTAACTCTTCCTTAATTGGGCCAACAGCCTTTTCTACTGCTGAAGTTAATGTTTTTTCTAATTGTTCTTGGTTAAACTCCATATTGTTTCCCTCACTCTCTGCGCCTTCCATTGAAGGTGTGACGCGTGTTTTTAGATTTGTTAATGACTCAATAGCAGCGTCGATATCTCCCATGTTTGGAACACTGATTTTCTTAGCTGCTTTCTCTACTTCTTCAGCAAGAGATACAACAGGTTTTTCCTCCCATGCCTTTACAACTGCTTCTGTGTCCTTCAATTCATTGATAATCTCAACAAATTCAAGTGCAGCTGCTTCAATACGATCTAAGTCGATAGCATCAGCAGTAGGGGCATTCCATAACGATTGATAGAAAGTATCTTCTAATGCAGAGAACGAGGCGTTAACATCACGGCGGTGTTTATTTTGGTTAAATTTATCCCTAACCTCGCCTTTTTGAACGTTTTCTCCACTAAAAAAGCCCTTCACCAATTGGAAGAAGGACTTCATTTGTTTCTCTTCAGTTTTCGTTACTTCTTCCTCAATTACTTCTGTTTCAGCGATTCCCGCTAAAGAATAACCTTTGTAGTCACCCTTCTGGATTGCTTCCCATACCTCTTCGGTTGCTTTAGTGACAAGTATCCATGTACCTTTTGTAATAGTCTCACCATTCACTTCCATATCAGCAGGAGCGATATAGGATTCTACAACTTCACCAACACCCGCTTGGAAATCGTGGTCCTTATCGATTTGACGATATTTCAACATGAATTCATGAGCTGCTTTTTCGATAGTTGATTCGTCCGCGAAATCGTTATGACTGTCTAAAACGCCAGGTTCATAAACAATTCCATATACTAAACGTTTCTCTTCATCTTCCGACTTGATAACGCGTACTTCTTTTTCAAAGTTTGGTTTTTCATCAGATTTAGTTAAAAAGAACTCACGTTTATTTGCACCTGCATTTACATAAGAAACGTGTGAGACTTGTAGATTCTTCAATTTTCGCTTTGTCATCTGTTCTATTCACCTCCTTTCAAATATGAATCAGCATAGTTTTAGAAGTCTTCATTTTCTACTCAACTCCTTCAAAGTTTCTTCCCTAATCTTCTGCTTCTCTTCTTCAGATAGCCCTAATATGTTGTTATCTACTACAGGCTGAAGAACACATTTGCAATTCACTCTTTCTTTCGCACTTAACGAACTATCACGAGGAAACATACATTTCTCACCAGATCCGGGCAGTTTAAACTCTTCCTCTACCGGAACCGTTGTGCCGTCATACGCAACATGATTATCGCGTGGCTGGTTATTCTTTGCACCGCTATGACGCCACTTCTTCCCTGTAACAGCAGGGGATTGGCAATATGATTCAAATTGAGAAGCGGAGCATGCTGCAAGGACTTCAGTCTGTGCTGTCCTCTTCGCTCTTTTACGGTCGAATTCCGGAAGCTTCGCAAGCTCTCCTGCTATTTCACGAATACCTTTCCCTTTCTCTAATCCTTCGTTTAAAATCCGCTCTACTGCTTTGTGAGAATTAATTTTCATGATCTTACCTAATTCATCCGACCAACTATCAATCCACTTTGTAGTTCGTTTTGAAAAGATATTAAACTGGATATCCGGGTCAATGGCATCCATAAAAGCTTTTGTCATATCTTTCATCGTGTAATCAAGAAACTTCCTTGCTGCTTTGCTCAGGCTTTTAGCAAAGGTATCTGCCCCAAATAGGCTACTAGTGACAAAGTCAATAATGTCCTTTATCTTTATTCCCTTCTCCACAGCATCTTTTTTCGTATAGTTCTTAATTCCATCGACAAGGTACTTCTTCTGCTTCCGGAGCAGTTTAGCAATTTCTTTTTCGAATTCCTCAACGTATCCTGGTAACATGTCCAATACTTCTAAATCAGCAGGTAATGAGCCCGTAAAATCGTCTGTATCAGCCTTTTCAATCCACTCATTCAATGAAGTTAGCAGTTTATCAATCTTCTGCATCTTGCATCGACTCCAATAAGTCTCTTAGATCTTTTATTACATTCACAATTTCTTCATTAGAATGGCTTTCAACGGATTTCTGTAACTTCTCGCTTAAACCTTTTTCCCATCCACTCACCTTACGATGTCTTTCTAAAACTAAAGCAACCGGTTGATCTGCTTCAGGAATATTATAATCAGAGAACTCTTTGTTTAGCATATTACCAGCGATATTACGTATATCTCGGAATGTTAAACCGCCCTTATCAGCCAATACCTCAATTGTTTTAACCATATCTTCCGTGTTACTAATTTCTGACTTACGTAGGTTCACATACACGTGTTTTAATCCATATGGAAGCAGAAGAACGCTATTAATGATGAACTCTAAGCTGTTACGCTCAGGTTCAAACACCTGCTCTTCTGTAATCTCACGTACAGATTCAGCAGTTGCTCTGTTAAAGTCTCTAATGTAACCAACATATACATCTGGCAAACGGAATGCTGATTGTACCTTTTGGCGTGATTTCTCATCGTATTCAAGGAATAAGGCATCATTTTGCAATACATCCGCTAGTGATTTCAACTCTATATCAATGTTTGGCTGTGTATCACCAACTACACCTTCATCTGCATTTTCAACTTGCAATAAGAGATATTTATGTTGATTATCTTCACCTTCGACATTTGAAACATAATCGGTAAGAGCAGCTTCGCTTTCTTCTGATAAAATGCCATTCTTCAGCAATATAGCCATTGGAATATGCCTACCTTGTTTGAAATAGCGAAGGTTTAATTCTTCAGCTTTTCTAGCCCCTACCATGTGTACAACATGCGATACCCAACGCGGAATGCCATATGGTCCATTACCAATCTTCAAATGAATGACTTCTGTAGCGTTTTTCTCTCCTAACGAAACATCGGAAAACTCACCAGTCTCTTTATTTAAGAAACGCGGATCGCCAAACTCTTTGAAATAAGTATCTACTGATCCTACTCGTTGTACATAGCGACGGAACCTTTTCTTTCTTTTGACTTCTTTTCCGTTAATTAAGTATGTAACTTCTTGGGGGTTATCATCTTTACGAGTCACTCGCATGTACTGCGGTAACATATTTATTAATTCAGCAGGCTTTCCTTCTAAATTACGAATCGCTTCAATATAACCATTGCCAGTCGTCTCTTTATCATCAATGCCCGTTTCAAGAATCTCCTTGAATGGCTTTTCGAAGCTAAATAACGGAATAATTTCAGTATCAACTAACGTCCACTCCGCCCTCATTTCAGGAGTTTCTTTGTTATCATCTTGCTTATACTTCATTTCATGACCAAACCCAGCTATATTACGCTTGTACGCATCAATACATTGCCCAAGAATCGTACTATTTTCTCTAATCTGCTGTAGGTCTTCTATTCTATAAGGTGGTTCAATGATTTCATTTACAGCATACTTCTCATTTTCACTCTCTTGCTGGCGGGATAGTACCTGAGCACTTGTTCCCGCCGCCTTAATTACTTTGGCACTAACTTTCCTTTTATTCATCATTAAGCTGCTTCACCTCTTTTCTTTTTCTTCTTTTTACGCAGTCCGTAAATAATTGTATTAACAAAGTATCTTGTTTCGTCCATATGGTGATCATTCTCTTTCAGTGGCTTATCTTCACCACGTTCAACTGATTTCTCATCCCATATATAAGAAGCGAATTCTTTAAATGTTTCGTTACAGCAATCGTTAAAATAAATAATGCCTGTGTTAAGCGCAACACCGACATTACCAATACCCTCTTTAACATTATTTCGGGCCTTATATACTTTTCGTTTGTTCCTAACTAGCAAAGCTATAAATGAAGCAGCGGACGGGTCAACTACTGTACCACGGATTGGCAAATCCCCTACAAATCCCTCAAAGTCTTCGTAGTATTCCTGATCTGTTTTCTGCTTTTCTGTTTCTCTACCGCTATAACGGTACTCTTTCACCTTGTACCATACTTCTTCACCTTTTTCGATGCACTTACCCCACAATCCATATACCATGGCGTTCTGCGTACCATAGTCACAAGAGACAAAGTATTCAACGTACTCCCTTTGAATCGTAGGAACTTTATGCTTATTTTCATCAAACATATCGAATATAAGTCCAGAAGCAGCTGCCCATTCACCTTTGATATATCTACGATAGAATACGCCACTATACATGCGATGATATCTTCTTTTCGTCTTCTCATCTAATGACAAATTATCATCCATGGAGAATTTAAGGTGCAGTAGATTCTTTTCTTTCTTTTGATCCAACCACTTCTCTTTAAACCAGTGATACGGGCCTGCCGGATTACAGTTGAACCACATTTTCGAACCAGTTACAGACAAACGGCCTGTTGCTTGGTTAACGAAACTTTGTACCATAAGTGCCACTTCATCAAAAAACATGCCAGCGGCAGTGATTCCTTGGATCAAATCCTGGGAACTTTCATCTTTACCACCAAAAATATAAAAGAAGTTTGTCACACCATCTTTAGTAATAGTAAGCATATTCTCACTGCGATGATCTTTAACCTTATAACCACGAGACTTCAGCATCTTTTTAAGTGGCGTTATAACGTTACGACGGTGTGATCCAATCGTTTTACCACACATACCAAAGTTCTCGCCTTCAAATGATTCCATCGCCCACATTACATAAGAAAGAGCCATCGAAACTGTCTTTCCAGCACGAATGGAACCATCGCAAATAATCCCATCATAGCCTTTAACAGGACTGCTAGGCTTCCACCAGGTTAATACCTTCAGCTGCTTTTTGGAGAATGGCTTAAATTTGAATGGAGCAGGTTTCTTGTTACGCTTCGGAATCGCCGTCATGGTCATCCCACACTTCCTCTACCTTGCCTTCTAGCGCTTCTTTGAAACCATCATCTTCGTACTCATCGCCATCTTCCCCCTTAATACGTGCAGTGTCAGCTTTTGTTTTTTCAATGTTAACTTTCATCTGCTCTAACTTCAATCGTCTCTCATCATCAGCATTTGCTAACTTATCGAACCTCTCAATCATAGAGGATAACGCTGTCATAGCGCGCGAATAAGCTGTAAGTAAATTAGCTTGTTTATCCCATGCAAACTGCACTGTGTACACGTCTCCATTCAATGATTCGCTAATCATCTCTTTTGACATATCGTTTTGACTGCGAACATGCATAATACGTTGTGAATTAAGGATATTGAAGTATTGCAGTTGAATAGAGTGGAATAGCATATCTAATTCAGTATGGTTTTGTATTTCATCTAGCAATTCCATTGCATGCGGATCGTCACTCGGGATTATCTTCCTAAACAATCCATGCGTCATAGCGTTATGGTTCCCTTTTGGCGGGCCATGCCCTACTGCATTCTTGTTCCCATACTTAGGATTCTTGTTTCCCGGATTACCCACTGCATTCTTATTCCCAATGGGTGCACCTGTTTTCTTGGTTTTGGTGCATCCTTTTTCATCTTTTGGGTGCACCCCTTTTCGATTCCAGCCATGCCTTTTTCTCCAGGACTTAATTGTATTAATACTGACCTCATATTTCTCAGCCAGTTCCTTATACTTCATACCTTGCATGTAATCTTCTTGAGCCAACTCGTGTTTTTGTTTCACTCCATATCACCCACCACCTTCTATATAATAGGAAGAAACTCGTTCATTTCTTCCTTCGAATAACTTTTTTACAAAGAAAAAAGACCTTGTAAATTACAAAGTCTTTTTTCTTCTATATAAATTTACAACTTCCATATTAGAATTAGTTAAATCCCTCCACCAGGCTCTGTATTAGCAGGCGCCCCTCCTGTATGCCCCTCCGACCCTAACTTCGGTGCAGGGTAATGTCCATGAGTATAAGTTGGTGCTCCTCCATGATCTCCATGTGATTCTAACTTAGGTGAAGGAGTGTCTCCTCCATTAAAAGAAGGTGTTGGATAGTCTCCATATCCATAAACTGGTGCTCCTGTATGTCCATGTGCATAACTCGGAGACCATCCCTCTCCATGAGTATAAGATGGTGCTCCACCATGATTTCCATGTGCATATGCAGGAGCATGGTGATCTCCATCAGCTTCTAAATTAGGCGCTGGGAAATGTGTATGACCATATGCAGGCGCTCCTCCTCCATCCCCTTCTGAAGCCGCTTGAACAATGCCTCCACCATTTCCATGAGTAAAACCAAAAAGTCCAAATCCTAAAACAGATAAACCTACAACTGCTGTACCGATTTTTCTTTTCATAATCGCTCTCCTCTATGTGTATTTCATGTAAATTGAAATGAACATATTCTGGATATCCATCATGATGAAAATTCGACTCATTTCATTACCATATATTTATACTTCTATGTATTTTTTTGTAAAACCTTCTTGAAATCTGAAGGAAATGGTTATTTTTTGTAATTTTTTAAATGTAGTAACAAATTATTCACTTCACAATTTAAGCTTCGTTTCCTATCTATATTCACCACCTCGCGGTAATCCCTAATTTGGTCTTGAAATTCTCTAAAACTCGATGTATTATATTTTTGTGTTTTTCTCAGTTCCCAAGCCGAGAATACATCATCACTTCTGAAAGGACCCGAACTCCAGCGGGTTCTTTCTTTTATTCCTCTTCTTGTAAATCTATTTATTTAAATGTAAAATTATAAATAGGTTCTAAAAATTCGAATCGAGGTGAAAATCATGAGAAGTTTTGGCTCATTAATGATTTCTACTGTCTGCTCAGTACTTCTTGTAATTTGGAATGCCTATGAATTCTATAACGGATTCACAACAGGGCGCACATACTACTGGATTAATGGCATCGGAGCTGTTATCTTCCTTCTATTCTTTATCCTCAACATGCGAGATTTCAAAAAGAAAAACTACAGAACCTCATAAAAATAGGAGTTGATACATATGTGGAAAAAAATTAAGAATTATAGATTGAGCTTAAAAGATTTGAAATTCATGTTATGGTTATTCGGTATTACATGTTTTATATACGGCTACAATTTCATTACAGGATTAGCTTTTGACCACAAATTCCAAGTCTATTATTTAGGTGGTGCTATAGCTACATTCGCCGCATTTATGGATACTAAAAATAGGATTAAAAATAAAAATTATAAGACAGCGTAATATAAAAGGGAGCCTTTGTGGTTTCCTTTTTTATATGCAAATTAAAAAGCAGCGAATTCGCTGCCTGGCATATTCCCCCAACTCACGGTAATTCCTTTATATTTCATTTTAAATCTATAAATTTCGCTGTATAATTTTTGTAAGAATCTTGTTTTTCAGAAATGGAGTGGAAAATATGAAAAGGTTTGGTACGCTAGTAATCTCAACCGTCATTTCAGCAGGATTAGTATATTATAATGTTGATTCCTTTTATAACAAATTTTCATCAGGGAATACATATTACTGGGTAAACGGTATCCTAGCTGCTGGATTCCTTATATCCTTAATTATCAACATAAAAGATATCATCAAGAAAAACTACACAACTTCTGAATCGAATTAAGGAGCCTATTATGGTTCCTTTTTAAATGAAAAATAAAAAAGAAGCGGATTGGCTACTTTAAAATCTACATCACTCCCTTTTCTTTCGCTCTTTCATAAAGAACCGTGCGACTTACACCAGTAACTTCACATATCTTTTTTACTGTAAACTTATTCGTCTCTCGGTTCGCAAGTAAATCTAAAGCATGTTCCATATTAGGATTATCATCGTCATATTTCTTGGGGCGCCCCTTATAAACACCACGTTCTTTGGCTAGTTCAATACCCTCTCTTTGTCGCATTCGAATTAGGTCACGCTCTAACTGATTAACACCAGCCATGACAGTAAGTAGGAAAGTGCTGTATGGATTTTCACTTGTTGTATCTAACCAAGTATCTTTTATCGATTTAATCGATGCACCTTTTCCTTTAATTGTTTCTATAAGCTTGAATAAATCTTGAGTACTCCTACTAATTCGAGTTAGATCAGTAACAACAACTACATCACTCTCACGTAAATTGTCCAACATGCGTAATAATTCTGGCCTATCAGTTGTTGCCCCACTTGTTTTCTCCTCAAATACATAATCACATCCATAATCATTTAACTGTTTGAGTTGTCTTGCTAAGTTTTGTTCCTGTGTAGATACACGAGCATACCCAAGAATCATCTAATGTCTCCCCTTTGTCCGTATAAGTGTCCGGAAATTAACTATAAGCCAATAATACCATTACTTTTCCGTACATGTAAACTGGACATTGAAGCACTTATAAAACAAGGATTTAAATTATGTCTAAAATGTGAACAAAGCAAATCCTAAAAGAGTAGACCTAAACGGGACGTTGTTAATTATAGTTTTTTGTTACTCTAACAAATTTCAAATGTATATAGCATGGAATGACCCAAATTTAAAAATTCATGCACCTATGTTTATAAGAGGAGGTTTTACTATGAAATTCAAAAAGACAGAATTAGAAAACGGGATTGGAATTTCAGAATGGGAATTTAAATTCATCGGATTCATCTTCGCCATCGCTGATTTAATTCGAGCTCTCCATGAAGCAGGAATCATTTGATTCTTGCTTTTCTCATGCGTTGTGTTCGTTAGTTTTGTTTAAATGGGCTAATCTATCAATTCTATTAAATCACTTAATATAACTATTACATATTAACGATTAATCCATATACTATAGTAGATTGCTAGAAAGGAGGCGTAACCATGGATAGTTGCGTAGTGTTTGTAAATGGACAACCTTTTTTAGTTCTCTCAGTAGCTGGTATTGAAATTGCTAGATTAGAGATTTCTCTTCAAGTAGCATTGGCTCTAAGAGTGCTTGGAATACCAATCTGCGATTAATTACCACATCAAAAAAAGAGGGCATTAGCTCTCTTTTTTATTTACCCCTTATTTTTCCTTAACAACAAACAAGACACCACCCAGATCACGGAAGCGCCTACGATAATTGCTATTGACTTAATCATTGTAGTTTTCGTTCTTACCTTCTACACCTTGCACTTGGCGTTTACAAGTACGTTCATTTAACCATAATCGTGCTTCTTCTAATTTAGTAATAGCTAGAGCGTTTTCCCTACAAGGATATCCCCCTTTTTGAAAACCTTGTAATCTATTCACTAAAGTATCAATTACCTCTTCGATTTGCGCACCATTCACTTCATTATCCTGAATTGGTCCTCCTTGAAATTTGATATTAAGATATTCACTCATCATTATCCATTATCCTCCTATTCAAATGGCCATCTTGTCCATGTTCACGTTTAATATGTAATTTATATATAACAAAGAAAAAAGCACCTGTTATGGATGCTTTTAATTCTTTACCAAGGTTTTCCTTCCTCAGGCTCCGTATACACTTCTTCTGCTTTTTCTTTAATTTCAATGTGTATAATGTTATTTGTATTTACTAACCTATCCTCAACCTCAACAAATTTATCTCTGTTTAATACTTCTAGTAAACTTTTTTTCACATCATGGGAATCTATCCCGGCCTTTATAAGATTAAAACGTACACCGTTAATAGCATATAGTATCAACTCGAAATTTTTCATTTTTGTATCCTCTGTCATATAATTCCCCTCCTCTCCCACTCTATCTATTCGGCAGAAAAGAAGAATTTCCTACAAGTTCAGCATATATATCATTACGTAGAAGGAATGATCTTATACTTTAATAAAGAAATACCTGTATATATATTGCTTGATAAATTTGAGAATCCAAATCATATATTTGAAAAGATATGATTTGGATTAATCATTGCGAATATATATACTTTTTCATAAATAAATTGAATTTCAATAATAGTTAAAGCAATATAAGGGAAGAGTTTATACGGATATCTTGTGTCTTATTTTGAAACGTAATACCCTTTATATAGTAAAAGTAATATAAATAACATGCATAAATTAAACTACATTATTTAAATACACATCACTTGCTATATAGACAGCATAGACAGCTAAATTAACTGATTATATATAAAAAAGTTTTTAATCCATTTTGATAAATATGTTCATGTCTATATTTTGTTTTTATGTTATACTCTAAACAGTAACAAAAAAAGCACCCATATTGGATGCTTTAATACTAAACATAGTAAATTCACGGGACGCAACCCGTTTTACATATATAAAACTAAAAAAAGGACTGATTTAAATTGTCAATGAAAAAAATCAAAAAACATCTGACTCAAACCTGGTGGTTATTTACCACTTTATTTACCTTGTTATTAAATTCTGGTAATTCAATTTACGAAGCTGCACTACCACTACTTAAAAACAAAGTACCGTTCAATATCCCTGAATATTTTACAGCGATTAAGTTTGAATTATGGCATTTTCTCTTCCTTGCATTTTGTATAACAATTCTAATCCTATATCCGTTATTGAAAAGGATATATCAATCCATACGCAGTAAGGTAAAAGATTTAAATGATTGGTTCGATAATAACTTAAGTGCTTAAGAGCGCCAACTCTTAATACTTCATCCTCTTTCTTCGCCAAAAGAAAGGGGATTTTTTTAAACCTCTAAATCAAAGTTATGAACATAACTTTTTTAATCTGTTCTTAACATATCATAACAAAACTTCTGGCTAAATTCAACATAACTTAATTAATATTTGTATATGCATTTTTATAAAATGCATATACAAATCAGGAACATACATATACAAATTCGGAAAACCCATATGCATATTCTTTTATAAGACATGCCATTAACCCGATTATTATATAATTTCTACATAACAAAGAAAAAAGCATCCATATTGGATGCTTAACGTATACTAATATTAATATTGAATAGCTTCATTGATAGGATTTCTAGAACAATAAATATACTAGCCGAAACTGATCTATATCCGATATTCTTTCCTGTAACATTAATAGTAATCTCCGCCAAATGGGTTAGTACATCATCTTTTTCAAAAATTTTATCTTCAACCTTTTCAACTATTGCTACATTATCCACTTCTTTAAAAGTTTTCAGCAATTTTGTTTCTAATAAAGTAAAATCAAAATTTTCATCTTTAATCACATCAAATATAATCTTCATTTCTCTTTCCCCATTTTTAACTAGTTAATATACTAACATCAATATAATTATATATATCTGTATTAAATAATTCAAAAAATATGTTTTATAAACTTGCCCATAGTTAACCCATCTAATAGAGAAAGAAAGAACAAACGGAAGAAGTTTCTCTTCCAAGGTCAAGATCACACTCTCAACCTTCTCGTTTATACTCCGTAGAGTTGGCTCAATACTTCGGCTACTTAATGTCATTTTCGCCTTTTCTGGCTAATATCGAATTATAAAGGATTTATATCAAGACGTAAGTATTTCTTCCGACGCCTTGTTTGAACCAATACACTAAGGGGACGGAAGGGGAATGTTTCCGTTGTATTGGCTCAAACAAAGAGTGGAACTCTTTGCCCTCGTTTTGGTCATTAATAAGAATCGTGAGTAATTACTAATGTACGAGATCACGTATACTTTTTAGATTTTTAGAATGCAAGCGTCACTCAATCAAGAGCAACCACCCCCATTCCATTTTCAAGAACCGACATACTAGAGAGTAATAGACTTATATTTATTATCAACCCAGAGGACGCGTTCCGAGCTGATTGATAAATATAATAGAAACAGTATGACGAATGCAAGTTATCTCACACCCGCCACACTGGAATATGTCATTGTAATACATTCATTGGTCTTTTCGTCTTAACGCGGGTTCGTACCGCCTTGCCCGCCCTACTATGCGGTATACGTTACCGTGACATTCTCGCATAAGAACGTTTCACTTATAGGTGTACTAATCCTCTTCGATATGCGGTTGTCAAAGGGCTTGTACATATAATTTATAATTTTTGTCATTTTATTTAGTCCCCCAAAAAGTTCGCATTTTGACCGCGTTTTGTTCGCTATTTTTAGATGATTCCAAGTGCTGTAGCAATCAATTTAACCGCACTCTGCTTCTTCTCGTAGAAATATGTCTTCTTGAGCAGTAGATCATGATAAACATCTGAATCTTTTACTCTCTCGTTTGTCAGGAACTTACGCTCAACGATTTTACGCTCATCCTCATCTAATAAATTGTTAAGTGCCTTCTCTACCTGCTGCACCTTCCATTTACTTGTATTCCGCGAATCACGTAACTCAGGGAACAAACTGATTCCTTCCTGTTCCACATCATTACTGAATCGCATCTTGAGTGCTCTGTATTCCTTTAAGATGCTGACTACTTCCTTTTGCACTTTCTTGTCATCGATTGCTGGTAATAAAGTTAATTGTCTCTCCACGAAGGACTCCCCCTATTTCGAATTTTGGTTTTTATATTCACATCAGGTACGTGAAATTTTACTATCACTTTGTTGAATAAGGGAAACATGCATAGCGAGTAGCCCCACCATCCACCCTGCATAGTTCCGTTATCCATTAAGCCTTTAATAATTTTCGTTTCTTGTTGGCCATCTTCTCTTTCGCTGCTTCAATGTTATTGGCTACCTTTTGATGGTCCTGATCAAATTGAATCATCCCATCAAACATAACTGGTGATACTGCTTCATCTACATATTGTAAGTAATCAACTGGCGCTCGTTCTGTCTGTTCTACTAAGTACCCATAAATATCGAAGTCTGCTCTTGGTATAGACTTCTTGCCCTTCGGTTGATGAGACATCCTTACGTAAGATTGAATGACTGATAGTGGTAATACAAATATTGACTTATCCTTACTGAACTCTATAAGGAAGAAACAAATTGCTCCCATCTTCTCCGCTTTCTCCAGGTAATCCAACTGATGCTGCGCAATATTCTTTAAATCAAATCGTGTAGTATTCTCTGTAGACTTCGCTTCAAATGCGATAGCTCGTCCCCTATACACGCCGTCATAGTCTACTGTACTTTTAGCTTCATAGAATCCATTTAATACACGGCCACCTTTACTTTTTAGCACCTTCACAGGAGTCGGACGCTTGTTTATAAGCGCCACTCTCCCTCTTTGATACATTTCATTCGCTAGATTGATAAGCATTTCAAATGCCATTCCACGGTTTCCTTGTCCCATTGTTATTCCTCTCTTTCTATTCAAAGAATTATTTTGTTTAAATTTTGCTTAATTCTCACTAATAATTATCTAAAAATTTTAAAATCGTTATATAATGAATTTAAATTAAGATTAGGAGTGGTTAAAATGCCAGATACAATAAGACTCGTTCTTTTCATTCTTATAGCAATTAGTGCTGTTTTCTCTTTAATAAAAGAGTTTAAAAAACCTGAGAAAAAAGCACTTTGGATTTCAATAGAATTTTTAGTTCTTTTCTGGGCGATATGGGTAATAGCAAATATCATAATCTAATTTATAGATTATAAGTCCCTTTGAATAAAACTCAATATTCCGTCAATACTGTAGAAAACTCATTAAGTTACTTTCTCCTTGTTCCCCCTTGGAGAACCGAGCAGTTAGCATTTGCTAGCTGCTCTTTTGTGATTCATCATCACATTATGATGAAATGGTCATATATTATCTCGAAGTAAAAAACTCTAATTTACTTTTTAACATCTCACTTTTCCCTTAAAGAGCACTTTTTAAAGGTGCTCTTTTTAGGTTCGCTAGAATAAAACTTAATATTTTGTCAATAATATAGATAGGCGATGGCCATAACTCATTTAATGAAGTCCCTAACCTTTCTCCTTTCCCCCTTTTGGAGAACCAGCCGAGCAGTTAGTTTTGGCTAACCGCTCCTTTATTTATAACAATGATAAAATTCTTTAAAATGATTCTTCTTTATTTCTCTATATAAGGATCCTTGGATTTCTATTAACACTTCTGTAGTATATAAACAAAGCGTAAGGTAAGAGTTACTCTTTGCCATTTTAGAAGAGGTTCTATTGGAGACAACAGGGCCTAGAGATAGTTTTGTTTAATTTTTCACCATTAGCCACAAAAAATATCTTATAATCGTTATATATTGAATTAAATTAAAGGATTAGGAGTAGATCAAATGCCAGTTACACTAGAACTTTTTCTTTTCATTCTTCTAGCAATTTGTGCTGTTGGCTATTTAGTAAAAGAATTTCAAAAAACTAGGAAAAGAACACTTGGAATTTTCCTAGAATTCTTGGTTCTTTTCTGGTCAATATGGAGAATATCGACTATCATAATCTAATTTGTAAAATATAATCTCCCTTGGAGATGGGCAGTTAGCTTTTGCTGGCCACCCTTTACCACAAAAGGATTATTTTATTGAGTCTTAATATGAAATATTGCATATTCTGTACCTTCAATCTTTATACATGCAATAATTTATTTATAAAAATACAACATATTAGTAAGGATGATTTACATGAAAAAGTTCCGTAAGAAGATGATTACATCTTTACAAACATTCTGGGGATGCTTAGCATTCGGTATGTTAATGTTTGCTATCTTCTTAATTATGGATTTAACAGATACACCTTTTAATACATTAGGCTGGAGAGACTGGATAGGTTCTGCAGTAGGTGCAGCCATTTTATCTATTGGGATGTTTACTTTAAGTAAATTGGATTTAAAATAACTATTCCGTCAATACTGTTGATAGGCTGTATGCCAAAATCCATTTAGTTTTCTCTGTATCTCCTTGTATTGAGCAGTTAGCTTTTGCTAGTTGCTCTTTGTTTGTAAAAAGCACCCAATTAACTGAACGCGCATATAATATTCTGCGTTCCTTTCTTTGTAAAATAGTCATTACAAAATGGATCTCGTCACGAGAGCACTTAATAAAGTGCTCTTTTTTTCGTTTTAAACTAAAATGAAATGAAATCTTTACCATATAGGTAATTGTTAAATATTTTACGCTTATACATTATAATGAAAGAGTTATTGTATATTGGCATTAAGAGGAGCGTCCTGATTAAGCGCTTCTCTTTTTTTATAAAATACCATTGTTACTGTAATCTGCCTTTATATATCTTCTTGGTCTGCGCTTCAGTGAATCCCCAGTACACCGCAAATACTTCAGGGAACTGACTTAAACACATATCAATAATCGTGTCGTCTGTCGTTCTAATATAGAAATACTTAACTTCACCCATATAATCGTTGTGTAGGTAATAACTCTTAATCTCGTGATGGTAGTTATTAGCTTCCAGTACTTCATACAGCTTAATTTTCGTTTCATCCATATCAAACATAGATAACTGTCCCATCCACTTAACAACTCCTTACGTATTAAATGACATTTTATTTTTTATCCTTGTATTCGATCTCCATAAATTCAGCTAAATCAATTTCTTTCATTATCAATTCTTCTAAAAAGTAAAATACTTCTTGTTCTCCTTCATTTTCTCTTACATTTTGAAATTGTAATTTTTGTACTTCATCCAATTTAAATTTTACTTTTGCTTCTATAACCATCATTCATCCCCCTCAGCTAAGCAAATAGCGTTTTTGTATAAGATAATAGCTCTAGATCCATTGGACACATTTACCAATATATTCACCACTAAATCCATGTTAAAATCTCTTGTGAGTACGACATAACTCAGTCTTATGAAGCCCTGTAACATATTCTGCGGGGCTTCTTTTTTTTCAACAAGACGTTAGTTAATTTTGCTGACTACCTTGATTTACAAAATTAATTTTTGTTCACTTTTTTGATATATTTATGAAACATTCATGTGTTATCTTCAGTACGTTCTTTTCTTTTTATAATGTCGTGTGAGATATACCATGACTAGAAGCCCTAGACCCCTAATCCTAGGGCTTCTTCATTTAAATAAAGATTTTATTTAAATTGCATAAAACCTCTCTTTACCTAAATAGGTTCAAAATTATCTATTTAGCATATATAATACTTTTAGCAATTTAAATTCTATACATAAGTAATGGAGGCATTAAAATGGGGAGTGTCCCAAATTTATCACCTCAACAATCACTCTCAAAAAAACAAATTAATCCTAATAAGAATCAACAAACGAATAAAAAGCTAAGACGTCGCCTTTTATTAGCGCTTGCTTTTATGCTACCTATGGTTATTTCCATTCAAATCTGCATTTATAAGCAAAAACAAATGATTCAAGAAAAACAAATTACACTTAATAAAGAAAAGAAAAGATTATCT